>Ga0209475_10000554_pt1 | contig 71371 bp, 53 predicted proteins | sample tdDd471_FD_187128 | JGI IMG/M metagenome (GOLD analysis project Ga0209475, IMG submission 187128) | Marine sediment microbial communities from the Atlantic coast under amendment with organic carbon and nitrate - tdDd47.1 (SPAdes)... | ecosystem: Environmental > Aquatic > Marine > Coastal >... | reverse complement strand
GGTAACAACAGCTATAACCAATAGGCTATATTGGTTATAGGTAAAAACATTTGAAATAATATAAAATCTGTTTGTCGTAGACCAATTGTCGACATGAAGCCGCCAAAAGGTCATAGCCAAACCGTTATGGGGCATTCCACATAATGAAAATTCAATTAATCAAATGAAATATCAAATACTTGGATTTAGAATATAAATTTTACTCCACTGGATTTCAATATATAAACTGACATTAGTCAAAAAAACATAGAATTATGAAAGACGCATTTTTTGAATACTACAAAACAGATGAGATAGCAGTAAAAAACATATGGAAAAATTGCATTTTCTCATTTGACGCTAATGTTATATTGAATTTATATCGATATACAGAAAATACAAGAAATAAATTTTTTGAAATTCTTAAAAACATTCAGAAAGACCTGATTCTGACTCATCAAGCTGGTTTTGAATATCACAAAAACAGATTGAGTACGATAAACTCTCAACATAAGGCATATGACAATCTTACAGAATTCTTTTCCAAAAAATCCAATGAGATTGAAAATGAATTAAACAATTATAAAAAACACTCATACCTTGAGATTAGTAATATCTCAGAGAAAATCAATTCGACATTTGATAAAATAAGTAAAGATATTAGTCAATTAAAAGAAAACCATCCAGAATTAATTAATGAAGATGAAATTAGAGATTCCATAACTGAGATATTCTCCGGGCATATCACATTACCTTATGACAATAATCGTTTAAATCAAATTTACAAAGATGGAAAAATACGCTATGAGAATAATATTCCTCCAGGTTATAAAGACTTTAAACAAAAGAAAGATTGCGATGATAACTCATTATATGGGGATTTCATAATTTGGCATCAAGTAATTGACCATGCAAAGGATGCAAAAAAGCCATTAATTTTTGTTACGGATGATTTAAAGGAGGATTGGTGGTTCAAATTCAATGGAAAAACAATTAGTCCTAGACCTGAATTAATAAAGGAATTTTATGAAAAATCTGGACAGAAGATTTTAATATATAATGCAGACAGTTTTTTGTCATTTGCAAAAGACCAAATGGGTGCAGACATTGATGACTCCATTTTAGATGAAATCAAGAATCTAAGATTAAAAGACGAGAAATATCTTTACAGTCAAAATTTGAATAAGCTAAAAACACTTTATAAACAACATGGTATAGAAAGTAAGAATAAGTATGACCGTGATTTATTTGAAACTTATATCAAAAGTGAAAGCAATAATCCCGAATACTTAAATGTATACAAGACTTTTTTAAAATATTATGTAAATGAAAATTTGAATTCCAAAGATTCAAATCAAGTATTTTCTGAAAAAAAGAAACTATATAAGATTCTGAAAGCATCTGAGAATTTAAGTGATGAGAAGAAACAAATCCTTCTGAATTTCTTAATAAATTACAAGAGGGATTTTCTTGATGACGATTTTGAAACTTCAGCATAACGCCCCATAACAAAAAATATAATTCATGCCGCAGTATCATTTTCATAGAAAATGATTTTGTAAGTTTGAAAATACATAATCCTTATACACTTATCGAATAAGATGCGGCACGCATCATATTCAAAACGTTAGCGCCAAAAAAATGATCAGCAAAAGTTTTTAATAAATAATATTATAGCTATATGAAATTAATAAAAAGTATCCTCGTTTTTGCTCTTTTACTTAGTGTTTTATCGTCATGTAATAAAGATGATAATAATTCGCAGAGTTACAGATTAGTAAGTTTTATTAGCACTATCTATGAGCCAAATTACCTTCAGTATTCTGGAACAATGACATATGAAAACGATCATATCATAAGCAGTATTACTGAGGAAGTTTTTAAAAAGACTTATAGTTATGTGGGCGATTCCATTATTACTTTTTTCTATTTGTATGAAGATAATCAATGGGAGCTGAAAAACAAATCTGTTTCACATATTAGTAACAATTTAATAACCATGATAAATGGTTATCAATATCCAGATACAACCAAATCAGGTACTACTTATTATAAATATGATTCGGACAAACTGACTGAAATAAACACTTACGATTCTTCTGGCATATATTCTTTTTCAAAATATGAATATGATCAGGGTTTATTAATCATGGCGTCATTTTCATACCGCTTACATGATAATGAATATCCTACTGAATATATCAGAAGGGAATTTGCATACGAAAACAATAAGTTACATCAAGAGCTTGTTTACAGATATTTTAACGGTTATCCCATACAACTTGCTTACAAGATACTTTATCATTATGAAAATGAAAAATTAACACAGATTGAAACTTTTAAAGTTGAAGGTGAAGTGTATAAACCATACCAAAAGGAGAATTATTCATATGATAATGCTGGAAATAATATTAGCGTTATCTGCTATGATTCTTCTGGTTCATTGATTTATGATAGTTATGCAGAGTTTGAACCTGGTTTTTATAAAAATCAATTAATTTATAATGTTATGTCTGGTTATGAATCAGAGACCCCTTTAACAAGTATTTTAGAGTTAAAAACGGATTCATATTCTAAAATAAAAAGTATTCAATAAAGATAAAAAATAAAAAAAAATGGGTAACAACAAATATAATTCATGCCGTCGTTCCTTTTTCACAGAAGATGAGTTATAATAGAAACTAATTTAGTGTAAACTCTAATCTTGAACTTGTATAAAGGATGTATCTTAACGAACAGCGACCTAAAAATCATTGATTAGAATGAAAATGAGAAAGATATTCCTTATAATTTTAGCATTTCCAATTCTTGTTTCTGGACAAGAATCATCAGGACTTGTTTTAAAGACTTTAATACTTCAGGACATATTCTACAAGAATCCTAACTTGATTATTGAAAAACCGATTAAATCAAATAACTCGATTGAATTGTTAATCGCATTGCGAAATTCTGACTGGATATATACAGGCGGAGAAGGCCCTCCTACTCCAAATAGGTATGACTGCAATGGTTTTACTCTTGGAATCTCATTTCGTAATTATTTTACAAAACATAAAAAAGTTCCAAATGCATGGTTCTTATCAGGACTTATTAGATACAACAACACTTATATAAAGAATCTAGAAATGTATGATGGAATTCATTCGATATCAAGGACGGTAAACCTCCATAGAAATGGACCGGAAATTGGAATATTGTTTGGTAAACAATTCTTGATTCTCAAACATGTTACAACAGAATTTTATTTAGGTACTGGAGCCTATATGCAAATTTACAACGAAGAGTATATTTCAGGAACCAAATCAGAAACTCTAAAAAATGAGTTTTATGTTAAATTTAGGCCATATATCGGCTGGACGATAGGATATTACTTTAAAAAGAATGATAAGAAATAATATAAACGCCAGCTGCTAACAACAAATATAATGCATGCCGCAGTATCATTTTCATAGAAAACGATTTTGTAAATTTGAAAATACTTAAACCAAAGACACTTATCGAATAAGATGCGGCACGCATCATATTCAAACCGTTAGCGTTTTGAAAAGCGATCGCGGTATTTAAAATCGAATCCTGATCGATTTTTTTTGCAAATAAAAAATAATCATTTATCAAAATACAGCACAATGCATTTTTTCTAGAAAATGTATAAAACTCAACATCCAAATGAACAAAACCCAGTTAAAAGAACTTTTAAGTCATTAATAAACTGGTTCGAAAACCCTCCACTCGGGACTACTTTCAATAATATTTTCCTGTTTTTCTCATGCATTCATCATTCTTTTCGAATGAAATTGTGTCTGATAACAGTCTACTTTCTTCACATCATAAAATTATATCTCAAAGCATATAAAATAATAATTATTCTGTACTTTATATTTAATTACATATAATTTATTATATCTGTGCTATATTATATCTAAATACATATAATGAGACGATTGTCAGAGTTTGTAAAAGTACGGAGAAAAGAGGTTAACCTTACACAAGAGGAGTTCGCAGAACGAACTGGAGTAGCTTTAACAGTAATACGCAAAATCGAACAGGGAAAAACTAATCTTAATATGGATAAAGTTAATCTTGTATTGCGTATGTTTGGTCATGAACTCGCTCCGGTAAACGATAAAGATTTGACAGATGAGGAAAGGTAATGTATATTATAAAAATCATTTCGCAGGAATTATTTCGGAAACTGAAGATGGTGAATATGTGTTTCAATATGACCCACAATATGTAGTTGAAAACCCAAACAACTTTATTACTTTTTCAATACCCGTTTCAGATAAACCATATGTAGACAAACAACTATTTCCATTTTTTGAAGGATTGATTCCTGAAGGATGGCTTTTAGATATAGCTTCCCATAATTGGAAAATTAATCGCAATGATCGAATGGGTCTACTGTTGGCTTGTTGTCAAAATTGCATTGGAGCAGTAAGTATTATTTCAATAACTGAATAATATGAAAAGTAAGTGTTTATACTGTTATAAGCCGATTGAAGGTAGTTTGAATTTTCATAATAAGTGCAGCATCGAATTTTTTGGCACTAGCACACCTCCACAAATCCCCTATTCGTTAAATCAGATGACAGAATTGGCTAAAAATATCATTGAACGCAGCGTATCTATTCCAGGTGTACAGCCAAAGATATCAATGTCAATGGTTAAAGAAACCTATGCTAATATGGGAACCCGATTAACCGTAGTTAGAGCTCTTGGAGAACAATATATATTCAAGCCTCCATCTGAAAATTATCCTGAAATGCCGGAAAATGAACACGTAACGATGAGAATTGCTGAAGCTTTCGGAATACGTGTTGTTCCATCAAGTTTGATACGACTAAAATCTGAAGAATTATCTTACATCACTAAAAGAATTGACCGAACACAAAATGGGGAAAAAATTCATATGTTGGATATGTTCCAGATAACCGAAGCCGTTGATAAATATAAAAGCTCGATGGAAAAAGTTGGAAAAGCTCTCCATAATTTTTCTAACAACACCTTACTTGATAAGATCTTATTTCTCGAATTATCTTTATTTAGCTTCTTAATTGGAAACAACGACATGCACCTCAAGAATTTTTCTATGATAGAAAGTCCTTCTGGCTGGATATTAGCTCCTGCCTACGACCTATTAAATGTAGCAATCCTCCTGCCCGAAGATACCGAGGAACTTGCACTTACACTTGAGGGTAAAAAGAAGATGCTCAAACGAGAACATTTTGAGCGGTTGGGAAGAGGATTGGAACTTACAGAAAAGCAAATAAAGAATATTTTTGATAGAATGACTAAGAATAAACCTAAAGCAATTAACTGGATTAATAATTCCTTCCTGTCTAATGAAATGAAAAAAGCATATATAGATCTTCTTGATAAAAGATATAAAGAGAACTTCTGTTATCGTAGTAGATATTTAAAAACTACCTTCGATGGCCTTTGATATTCAGGACCTAACTAACACACATGCACTGGCAGCCATTTATTATAAATTCCCAAAAGGCTGTAAGAAACGCACAAAGCCAAAATCGGCTTGACAAGCTAAAACGTGCTCACAATGACACACCAGATATTGTAACACAGATAAATAATCAGCCATTTAAGATTGAATTTCTTGGTCCGGTTACGGAAACCATTAATGATGATAGAATGTTTTGCTGGTTTACCGATTCATCGCATACACGCAATGGTCATAGTATTATTATAAAAATCACTTATGGAATACGATCAATTTTACTTGGTGGTGACCTTAATTCTGAAGCTGAGGATTATCTGATTTCTCAATATGGTACTGCCAATCCATTTCGTTCAGATATTGCAAAAAGCTGCCATCATGGGTCGAGTGATTTTACAACCGAGTTCCTTGGAAAGATTCGACCATTTGCTACGGTTATTTCATCAGGTGATAATGAATCATATGCTCATCCACGTGTTGATACTATTGGTACTGATGCTATTTGTTGTGCCAGGAAGTATACCAGAGGGTTACGGCCTAAAGTATATAGTACAGAAATTGCCTGATCAACATATGCATCAGGAAATATATTATACGTAATGATTAACCTGCTATGTAATGGAAACAGAATACATATGTCTCAAATGAAAGAACAAAACTCCGGTTCCGATATATGGGATTCATATAAAATCAGATAATCTAAGTTTTCAAAAATTAAATCAACTAATATGAATTATCCCAATTAATGGTATAATAACGTAACATTATAATAAAAAAAGTCTGTGCACCGTAACTTCTGATGTACAGACTTTTTTTGTTAAAACTTGGTTGGTATTATGGTAGAAAATTCTTTTCCACCACATCGCTTAATAACAAATTTAATAGAATAGTATTTTTCCAACTCTTCTGGCGATAATCCTGCCGTTACTTGTGTCAGACTAATATCGGCGGACAAATAAGATAAGTCGCCATGGTATACCTCATCAACAATCCACTCACTTGTAAACCAGCTTAAGTTGATATTAGTTGTAAGTTTATCCTCACCATTATCCATCTCTAAATAGGCACTTTCTATTTCTTCTATTGGGAAAAGAAACAGAAATCCCTCGTTATCAGATGATGGTGGTCGGGTTTGGAACTTAATGTTAAAAGCCTTGCTTCTTATTGTATCGTTAGGTGTTGGTGGCACATCATTAATTATAGGATCGTACACAATAAACTCTCCACCATTACCTACACCACCAGGCTCACACAAGCTGCCAGGATTATAATAAAGGGATGTGGCATATCCTTCAGCAATCTCTCCATCTTCTGTATTGCAAAAATATTGTACTATGATTTCATAATCCATACTGGTTTGACTAACTACAACAGGGAGAGTCCAAACTTCTACATCGTCTACTGTACCAGTATCCCAACCGGTAACATGGTAAGTCATTGTGGTACCCTCTAAAAAACCAAATATTGGCTGTAAGGATGATACTTCTATATGAGATACATTATCTATTTTCTGAGCATGTATATACTCAACTAACTGAAGCCCATCACCTTTTTCCTGCAAGGCTACATAATGAGTGTCATCACAATCATTTGATCCTGTATTAGGTGCTTGATCTCCTTCTTTGATACATGACACGATACTAATGGATAGTAGTAGAAATATTAGTTTAATTTTTAGTTTGTTCATTATATTAGTTTTGTTAGTAACACATTAGTTAAATAATCCTATAATTATTAATATTCAACTCTTCCAGATTTATTAACTTCTATCTGCCTTGTTTTTTGGATTTGAAAAATGTAAAACTAAGAATTAATCACAAAATTCAAAATCCCAATTTATTGTTCTTATTATTATATTTATTATTTTTATGGTCAACACACCATAACTAAAAAATAAACCAAATGAAAAAGCACCACCTAATTATATTGATTATTCTGACAACTGTAATTGCATTTTTTCTTGTTGGTTGTCAGAAGGATCAGAATGAAGATAACAACGACCCTGAGACTCCTCCCGTATTTCCCAATTGTGGTACAGTTACTGATATTGATGGGAATACTTACAAAACAGTAACCATTGGAAATCAATGTTGGATGAGGGAAAACTTAAAAACTACCCAATACAAAAATGGTGACCTAATTGGTACTACTGCCACACCTTCAACCAGTATTTCAGACGAAGAGATTCCTAAATACGAATGGATACTGGAAGGGAATACAGATTATCTGGATACTTATGGAAGAATTTATACATGGTATGTCACTGTTGATCCACGAGGACTATGTCCAGCTGGATGGCATATTCCTACTGATAGTGACTGGCAGCAGCTGGAAATCGCTTTGGGAATGTCACCCGATGATGTTGCAAATGAAGGAGCAAGAGGATTCGGTACTGGCAGCAAATTAGCAGGCCAGAAATCCCTCTGGAACAATCCCAATAGCAGTATATTAATACATGAAGATTTTGGGACTTCTGGATTTGATGGACTCCCCGGAGGAGCAAGGAACCCAGGGGGATATCCAGTTTCTCCTGGTTACTCTACTTATTGGTGGTCTTCAACACCAGGACTTTCTACACAATATGACTCAAGTGCTTATGCTAGATATATTACATCTGAAAGAAATTCAATAACTCGTGTTCGTCCAATAACTCATTTCGGACTTTATGTTAGGTGTGTTAAAGATTAATCTATCATTGTCAATCTGTTTTACTTGACTTTGGTAACAACAAATTCAAAATAATTCCCACCGTTGCAGCCAGGCCAATTCCAGCTAAAGAGAAATGTCCATAATGAATAACAGCTCCTCCTATTCCTATCGTAAGCACAACGGATACAATTACCTGATTACGTGTTTCACTCATATTGACTTTTGCATCGACAAGTGTTTTAATACCTATGGATGCTATCATTCCAAATAATAATAACATAATTCCACCAAGTACAGATTCTGGTATTGTTTTCAAGAAACCGCTGATCTTACCTACAAATGCGAAAATTATAGCAGTAATTGCTGCAATTCTCAAAATGAAAGGATTTGTGATTTTCGTTAATGTGATTGCACCTGTTACTTCTGAATAGGTAGTATTTGGTACACCACCAAAAAATCCTGCAAAGGCTGTTGCAATTCCATCTCCTAGAATAGTGCGATGCAAACCAGGTTTTTCAATGAAGTTTTTATCGCAAACACCTCCTATTGCATACATATCACCCACATGTTCAATAATGGGTGCAATTGCAACTGGGATCATATAGATTATTGCAGTCCAGCTAAACTCCGGTCTGGTAAATTCAGGCAGTGAAAACCATGGTGCTTCCTGAATTTCTGTATAGTCAACCTTGCCCCATAAAAGTGCAATAATATAGCCTACTGATATTGCAATAAAAATAGGGATTAGTTTAAGCATCTTTTTTCCAAAAACAACCACTGTAATTGCTGTACCTAAGGTAATTGTGGCAATTAACCAATCTGTCTCAGCCATATTTACAGCAGCCGAAGCAAGTGATAATCCAATAATAATAATAACAGGGCCTACAACCACTTTTGGGAAAAGACTTTCCACAAAGTTAATTCCCCTTGCTTTTATCAAAATTGAAACCGCTCCGTAAACAAACCCAACGGCAATTATACCTGAGAGAGTGCCTGGCCAGCCGAATAGTTTTGTTGATTCAATAATTGGTGCAATAAATGCAAAGCTACTTCCTAAAAAAACGGGAACCTGACCCTTTGTTATTAAGTGAAAAATCAGAGTACCAACACCGGCGGTAAATAATGCAACAGCAGGATCAATTCCAACCAGTAGCGGAACTAGTACCGTTGCACCAAAGGCAACAAAAAGGAATTGTATACCTAGTATGGTATTTTTAAAGGTTAATTGTTGTAAGAATGATTTGCTATTCATTTATACTAGGGTTTAATTTTCTACAATATTAGGAGTTTATCGTTTCAATATCAAGAAAATAAACCAAATAAAAAGAGGCAGGCTCCAATGCTTTGAGCCAACCTCTGTCTATTACCCAATTCATTAATGCCAAATTAGGATACAATACTTGAAATTAATATAATCCTAAGAACACCTCCAGGTTGCGTTAAATGTCTTTTTGTAGGTACCAACAGGCCCTGTAACATTTGCTCCAACCTTAACACCTTCAGCATTGGTGCTAATATCAACAGTTGCCAATGGTCCGGCCGCCACAATTGTTACCTGAAAGGTCACACTCTTACAATCAGGGCTCACCTGAAAGCCTGTAACAACCGCATCAGCAGTCCAGCCTAAAGATGTTTCAATCTCAACCTGGATCCACATATTTGGATTGTTCGGAATAGTAATACATCCTTCTTCATCACAATAGGCGGTTCCCCATGAAATTGCAACAGTAAACAGATCCATTCCAAAGATATTCTCTCCCCATCGGTTACACAAATCACCTGGATTAGTAGGTTGGGCAACTTCTTTATAACCAACAAACCTGTCGATGGCACCATTCATTTCACCCTGTTTCAATGTCAGATTAGAAGAAACTGCAGCATACATTATCTTATATGTAGATTCATCAACAAGGGCAATACTTGAAATTTTTTGACCATTATAGCTCCAAGTTATTTCAAAGACCAACGTGGAAGTATTACCAACAAAACCGCTAATAACATTAAATAAATTTGTTTTTAGCTGATCACTAATATTTGACAGTCGAACAGAAACATAATTACCAGTACTATCCATATCAAAAATATAAGAATTGGCAATCAGGTAATTAATTTTATCGGAATTGGTTGTCCCTGCGTTATCAATCTGTACAACATCATCAAGTATAAGATTAATACCATTCTGCTGAAAGGTTTGAGCAAAAGATTCAATTTGGTATAACACAACCGGCTGGACATCATCATCGTCTTCAATAACACACCCCTTTATTGCTATCAATACAAAAATAGAGGCAAGGACAAGACTTGTAACTATAAGGAGTTTTCTTAAAAATGAAAACCTCCCAAAATCTGATAATTCGTTTTTCATGATTATTAATTTTGTTTGTAAGAAAATAAGAATTGCTTGTTGTTCAGATATTTCTGAAGCCTCAAATATAGTACAATAAGAAGCAAAAATCAAGTTTATTGCCTATAAAAAACCAATTCACACACTGTTTAACAATCATTACATCAGGGTAATACAATGCTATTTATAACAATATCATATGAAAATGCAAACTTTTTATTGATATATTAACTTACATCCAAACAAACCAAATCACCATATGAACTTCTAACATATAGTTTTTTGTTACAAAGAACAGGATTAGTCCAACATCCACTTATGCGTCGGTAACCTCTTCCTTTTGTATCAGTTTTTACTAATTCGATTACAGGTGTAATTCCAATTTCATTGAAACCTTTTGGAGATGCTTCAACAAATCTTAGCACTCCTTCCTTATCAATTACAATTAATGTATTATTAGCTAATATCAAAGATCCAGCCGACATTTTTTGTTCCCATTGTATCTCTCCGGTATTCACCTCGAAACATATTAATTTCATCCCTGTATAGCTGCTAAATCCATATGAATATCCATCATTAATCACATAACTTTGGAATTGTGCTTTAATATTGATATTGTTCCAGACTCTCTCCGGTGGAACCGACTTTAAGTTGTAAAGACTCGACCCTTTATAAGAATAAATTAGAAGCATATCATCCTCAACAATAGGATCACTTATATGTCCCTCGGGTATCATCCACAGTACACTTCCATTTGCCGGGTTAACACAACGAGTCTCTTTATCTCCCTGAACGACAACAAATTCCTTGTTGTTTAATTTATATGAAACAGCACTGCTTAAACTTCGTTGATCTATTTCACTATTCCAAATAACCTCTCCGGTATATTTATTGAGTGCTAGTCCGTTAAGGTTCATATTCAACACTAATATATCATCGATAAATATTGGAGAACAGGCAAATTCACCATCTTCTTGGGTAAGACCGAGTTTAATAAGGTTCTTATTCCATACTATTTCACCATTATCTGGATTAAAACAATAAAGCTGTCCACCCCGTCCTAAGGTATAAAGATTACCTTCATCAATTACGGGTGTTGAAAATGGTCCCGGATCTTCCATCTCATCCATATCGTATTCAAACTTCCAGATTACTTCTCCTGTATTAACATCAAGGCAAACCACCCTGTCAATAAATTTATTTTCCGAAATTTCCCAGTTGCCCATGGTATATAACTTATTACCGCTGACAGCAACAGAGGAATGTCCAGTTCCAATGTTTGTTGACCAAACAATTCCATTTCCATCAATTATTTTATCAGGACTCCAATTTGCTTCATTTGAAGAACCATTTGCATTTGGGCCGCGCCAGGTATTCCAATCTTTAGATTGACCAAAGCCCAAATAAATCAATAAAAACAGAATAACTGTGAGGGTAATTTTTAAGTTTTTCATTTTTCCATATTTAGTTATTACTACTGATAATTCAGTGTGATATCGATTTTCTTTGTCCATCACAAACTGTAATAAAATAAATATGCTAGTTAAACTAGTCGCGCCAATTTAAGAACGCAAGTTAGTAAAATTTATTTTCTTTTAAGGGTTAATAAAAGTTGTATTTTATTGAATGTTCGATATTTATGCAGATCTCAGCATAAATTATCATTATTTTAAATTATAATAATTGTTACATTTACATCTTATCAATTTTTAAGATTATGTTCACAAAGGCAATTGTAAGAATACCGGGAAGAAGTATGACAGGAGGCATAAGCTCTGCAAACCTTGGTCCTCCTGATTACGATCTGGCATTAAAACAACATTCATCCTATATCGATGCTTTGAGAAGTTGTGGATTGGAAGTTACAGTTCTTCCTCCTAATGAAGAATTTCCTGATTCCACTTTCGTGGAAGATGTAGCATTATTAACAGATAAGTGTGCAATCATAACTAATCCCGGAGCCGAATCAAGGAAAGGTGAGATACAAAACTTTCGGGCTGTGCTTGAAGAAAACTCTGAAAATATCGAGCAAATAGAAGATCCCGGAGCCATTGAGGCTGGTGATATTATGATGGTAGGTTCTCATTTTTATATTGGTTTGTCGGAAAGAACCAATGAAGATGGTGCAAAACAGATGATCGGTATTCTTGAGAAATTCGGGAAAACAGGCTCGTTGGTGAGTCTTGAGAAAGTTCTTCACTTAAAAACCGGATTAGCATATCTGGAAAACAATAACCTGATTGCCTGTGGTGAATTTCTTGACAAAGATGAATTCCAAAAATTCAATATCCTTGAAATAGATGAATCTGAAAGCTATGCTGCAAACTGTATTTGGGTTAATAACAAAGTTATCATACCAATGGGATACTCAAAAGCAAGGAAAACCATACAGGATGCAGGATACCAGATAATTGAAGTTGATATGAGCGAATTTAAAAAACTTGATGGTGGTCTAAGTTGCCTGTCATTGAGATTCTAATAATAGATATTAATAAATAGCTAAAATCATGAAAAACTTAATTATTACTATAACCATGAGCTTATTGCTCATATTATCAACAAATATAATAGCAATGGAAACACCAGAGACAGATCCTGTTATAGACACAACAGAAATATGTGATAAGGACAAACTGGTTGTCGTATGGACAAGCGGAGATAAAGAAGTAGCCATGAAAATGGTATTTATGTATACTTACAATGCCAAAAAATATGGCTGGTGGAAAGATATAACGCTTCTTGTTTGGGGCCCATCAGCAAAACTTCTAACTGAAGATAATGAGCTTCAGGACTATGTAAAAAACATGAAAGAAGAAGGAATACACCTATTGGCCTGTAAAGGTTGTGCCGATCAATATGGAATTTCTGAAAAGCTTGAGGAAATTGGCGTTACCGTAAGATATACAGGTGTGGATCTAACCAACTTTATTAAGGAACGACATGTGATTACTTTTTAACATCGAGGATAAAAGATAACTACTCTCCAGGCACTTTTAAGTACTAAATTCGGTTAAAACGTGCTTTAAAAATGCACATTAACCATAAAAACATTGTACAATTCAACCTTCCATTGTGCTTGTTAATCAGATAATTAGTTTGTTAATTATTTGTTATTTATATTGATTCCAAATAGAGAAGCTGTATATTCGGCCCACTTATACTAACTAACTAATAAACTAAAATGAAACGAATTACTATTCTAACAATGGCCATAATGGCCTTTACTGCTTTCTCTACTGCTCAAGAGAGCGAGAGTTACATCATGTTTGAGAACACAAGATTATCAGTTAAAACTGACAAGTACAAAGAATTTGGCAAAGCGATGGCTCATCACAACAAAACCTATCATGCCGATGGTCCTTATCACGCAAATGTATGGCATATTGCTGTTGGTAACGATGCAGGACAGATGGTATGGTCCATGGGTCCTTGTACTTTTGAACAACACGATCACCGCCCTGATGGAAGTGCGCACATGGAAGATTGGTTATACAATGTAATGCCAAATGTAAAATATATTGCAAGTAGCAATATGTGGAAACGTGATAAGAAGCTAACATATAGTCCTGATGACAAACAAAGTAGCAAATTATCAATCAGAGTTTATGATATTAAAGACTGGCAGGGATATCGTTTTAAAGAACTTCTGAACAAAGCCATGGAAGTTTACAAAGCTAATAATTATGATTGGTCATTCAGTGTATACTGGCCTGAGTTTGATGCAATGCCAGGTGAGGATGTTGCTCTTGTATGGGGGTTTGACAAGTGGGCGTATTTTGATAAAGATGTAAAGTTTAAAAAGGATTTCGAGGAGAAACATGGTGAAGGTTCATGGTACAGATTCATTGAAGAATTAAAAGGTACCGTTGAAAGTACAAAGGACGAAGTATGGGAACTTATTCCAGAATTAAGCGGAAGTGGTGAATAATTAATTCTCCATAATCTAAAAACAAAAATGCCGGCTACATAATGTTACCGGCATTTTTTATTTCAAACTCTTTAGTTACTTATTCAAATATAACTTTCTTTGTTATAACAGAGTTCTCAGTTTTTACCAGAACATAATAGATCCCTCTTGGATAATATGTGAAATCAATTTGGTTATTGTATTTTCCATTTTCTGCAATAAACTCTCCACTAAACAATGTTTGTCCCTGAAGATTTAAAATTGAAAGAGCAAATTTCTTTTCCTGATCTGTACCGATTGAGATATTAACAATTCCATTAGATGGGTTAGGAAATATATTTAAGCTCAATGGTTTACTTTCAGTATCATTAATATCAGTACATTGATCAATGGTAAGTATCATAGTATCTGTAGCTTCTCCAAAACATGGAGCAATCGTTTTAGCATATAGCGTTAACTCAACGGTTCCACTTAATATATCCTCATCACCAGGTGAATAAATGGCATTCATCAGACTAGAATCATTGAATTGTCCATCCCCTGAAGTTGACCACACAAGTGAGTCACCAAACTCAACCATAGGCTGTGTCATAAATGATTGATCTTTACAAATTATAGTATCATTTCCGGCATCAACCATAACCGTGCTGATTAAATCAACATAAAGAGTATCCTTGTTGATAACTCCAGGTTCATATCCATAAGCATTTAGGACAAGTTCGAAATAACCATTTTCAATATCCTGTGAACCTCTGATGTACATTGCACTAATGTTTGGAAAATTTTGAAGTGTCCCATCTCCTAAAGCAGTCCATATTACAGAAGTATAATCTTCAGCTTCTCCTTCAGCAAAGAATGGGAAATCAACACAAACACTGGTGTCATTACCAGCATTGGCAACTGGAGTGAGGAGATCTCCACTTAAACTAAGTGATGCAATTCGTGTAGCCCATGCATTTTCAATATATTCCGTTGTAAACCAGAAAGTGGTATCATCAACAGGATCGACTGACATATAACTATAATCACCCCATCTTGCAGTACCACTTTGGGTACCTGATCCACCGATAATGATAATTTCTTCAACATCCATTTCACCCAACGGACTATCTGAGTACCGCCCTGTGTATCTTATTGATGGATAAACCTCTTCACTTGTAACAGAATATCCCATAGCAATATCACCATTTGCATTCATAGCAAGTGATGCCATCCATCTGCTCAAGCTGTCTTCTGGAGCATATGTTCCTTCCTGATAAAGCGACCATTGTGTTTGTCCATTGTCTCTCCTCAACTCATACCAACGAACTCCAGCCCTTTCACCAAGTTTAACTGTATGGTTGATAGTCATTGACTCATGGGTGCCAAAATTTCTATACTTCAATGGATACATTGAATATTTAGATAGCGGATCCAGCTTTTGTGTAGTATTTGGTTGTGGAAGCTGGTTTCTATTTCCGGGATCAAAAAAGTCGAAAGGAGTTACAGTTAAATCATCCCACAAGGTAAATGATGAACTTGCTGGATTATTCCAGTCAACCTGGAAGTTAAAAACCTCCAAAGTCTGAGGTGTTCCATATTTATTTAGGTTAACTACCCAGTTAGGTGAACCCGATGGTGGCATAGTTGTACCATCAAAATCCGATGTATTCGTACCATATAAATCCTGAAAAGGTCCAAACTCAACAACTCTGGCATTAGGACTTCCAACAAGCATTGAATCCTTTTCAAATGCAACAATTGTTGATCCGGCATAGCCATTTCCATACATATTGTAGGTAGCATAATAACCATCTGGCCAGCTGCTAAATTTAGGATAGTCGTTAAAAATATTGTATTGGAAAGCATAGCGGTAGTATGCTCCAAGAGGATCAGGAGTTTCACTAATAGCAATTAATTCCCAATATGTCCCATCGCTGGTATTTACGGCGAACTGAGTTGCTATCCATCTATCTTCAATCTCATCATAAATCACAATTGGATCACCGTCGTTTGTCCCCGTCCAAGATCCTACAAAACCATCCCAAAGTGTACTATTATCAACAGGGCCATAGAGTAAGTTTCCCTGTTTATCCCAAATTGCAAATGACACATTTACCATCTGAAAATAATGATTAGGGCCAACATCACCATCAGTATCCGGAGGTGAAAGTGCAGTAATCCTACCAACCCCGGCAAAATTCAACAACGGACCTCTTCCCGCTCTGTTTCCCATAACTTTTTGTTGAGAAACGTCTTTAGTTGGAGGAATGAATTGTGAAAACATTAAACTCTCATCTCTGGTATCGTTAGGAACAATATTATCTTTCCAGCTCCTGTCACGTTCACCAGGTAGGACAATTTTCATATTTTTAAGAGGTGGTGTTTTATCTGAATAGACGGCTTTTCGGACTTTAGGTAAACTTGATTCGTAGTTCTGTCCAATTGCTAACGTCGACAATAATGCCATTACCAATAATGCAGTTGTGGTTTTGAAAAACATAGTATTGTAATTTGAAATGATTGTTAGTTGATCCTTTATAATGCAAATATAATATATTCCAATGCCATTGGGATTTTTGAATTCTTTTTAACAATAATGTAACTTAAATGTCTGTAAGACTTTAGGTATTATAATCTGATGGGAATTCGATCAAAATCCTGATTTGCAATACATAGTTTGATTTGTTACATCCAGCAAATATATGATGAAGTTAAATTTTTGATAGGTTCTATAGTATAGAGCTTGACTTTTTATCGTAGGTAGATGAACGAAAATAACAGATAAGAAATTAACATTTACTATTCAAAATGAATCCAAATATTTTGGTAATTAGCTAGGAACCTGTTATTTTTGGTCAGACTAATCAACTAAAAACTACAAAAATGGAAAAATTAAAAATTAATCATGCTGCCGTTTGGGTTGGCGTAATTGTACTGTTTGGATTGGGTTTCGTTTGGTACGGACCACTTTTTGGAGAACAATGGATGGAATATGTAGGTCTTACCATGGCTGATGCTGAAAATATGGATGGTGCTGCTGGTATCTGGATCAGTAATATTATTACCAGTATAATTACCATGTATTTTCTTGCCTACCTAATTTGCAAACTTGGAATAGATTCAGGATTCAAAGGAGCATTGCTAGGACTTGAAATAGCATTCGTTTTCATCTTCTTAACGATTATGGTTAATGGTTTTTATGCTCAGGCACCGTACGGACTAGCATGGATAACTGGCGGATTTAGTATGGTTGGATATACTATAAACGGATTTATTATGGGAGCCTGGACCAAGAAAAAAGCTCAACCAGAATAAACATTGCTACATAATTTAACTCCTGACTCTTGACTCTTGATTCTTGATTCTTGACTCTTTACTCTTGACTCTTGACTCTTGACTCTTGATTCTTGATTCTTGACTCTTGACTCTTAATTCTTGACTCTCGATTCCTGACTCCTACCTCTATTCTCTCATAAAAACCATTGCTGATCGCGACGGTAAGTAGAGTTTAAGAATGTTTCTGCCTGATTCATTGTTTGTTTGATGATTTATTCCTTCATCATTCCGATTGAATCCTCCAAAGTTTTCATTATCAGAATCAAGGATTATGCTGTAAGTTCCCGATTCTGTTTCGAATCCGTAATCAGTAAAGGATTGGGAGGGGTTAAAGTTATATGCAAAAATCAACGATCCTCTTTTGAAAATTAATACCTGATCATCAGTATTTTGGATCATAACAGATGGTTTGTGAGCTAATATGTTTTCTTCCTTAATTAACGAAATCATTTCCTTATCGAACTTGTTCAAAAACTGATATTTTAGTTTATTATCATCCGCAAGTTCCCATTGTCGGCGTGCATAATGATAACTCCAATCGTTGCCTTCACGTGGGAAGTCAATCCACTCGGGATGACCAAACTCATTACCCATGAAGTTAAGGTAGCCATCGCCTGCAGTTGTAAGAGATATAAGTCGGATCATCTTATGAAGAGCAATTCCTCGATCAACAACAAGACTTTCATCATTAACTTGCATTGATGTATACATATCCTTGTCAATAAGTCTAAAAATAATCGATTTATCACCAACCATTGCCTGATCATGACTCTCGGCATAACTTATGGTACGCTCATCAGCACGTTTGTTTGTAAGCTGGTAATAGATATCACCAACCTGCCAGTTCTCATCAGGTTGCTCCTTAATAATTTTTATCCAGTAATCGGCAACTCCCATCGACATTCTGTAATCGAAACCATAACCTCCATCATTAAAAGGAGAAGCAATTCCCGGCATGCCGCTAACATCTTCGGCAACAGTAATGGCTTCCGGGTTTATTTCATGTGTGAGAATATTTGCCAGAGTAAGATATGTTAATGCATCTTCATCCTGGTTGCCATCATAATACATACCATAATCAACAAAATCGATACCCAGTCCATGGTGAGAATAAATCATACTGGTTACCCCGTCAAATCGGAAACCATCAAACTTGAACTCTTCAAGCCAGTATTTACAATTGGAAAGCAGAAAGTTTACTACCTCATCTTTTCCATAATTAAAACAACGGGAATCCCACACCGGGTGATCACCTTTTTCACCTGCATGAAAATACTGATAATCGGTACCATCAAATTTGGCAAGTCCTTCAATTTCATTCTTAACCGCATGAGAATGAACTATATCTAAGATTACTGCAATACCAAACCCATGTGCTATATCTATAAGATTTTTAAGTTCTTCTGGTGTTCCAAATCGTGATGAAGGAGCGAAAAAGTTACTAACCTGATAGCCGAATGAACCATAATAAGGGTGCTCCTGAATCGCCATTAGCTGGATAGTGTTATACCCAAGTTTGGCAATTCTAGGTAATACACTCTTTGCGAATTCAGCATAGGTTCCAACCTTGTATTCGCTAGTTGCCATTCCAATATGCGCTTCGTAGATTAAAGGATTTTCAACCTTTATAGAATGTTTGTTTTTCCAGTTATATGGTTTTTTAGGATCCCAAACCTGAGCGGAAAATATTTTGGTTTCTTTATCTTGCACTACCCTTCGGCAATATGCAGGAATCCTCTCGTGGCTGCCGGCTCCCCAATCAATCAATAACTTGTACAACATCTCATGCCTAAGAGTATTTAATGGAAGTTTTAGTTCCCAGTTGCCATTCTCCAAAGCATTAAATTCGAAATCATCATTAGCCTCCCAGTTATTGGTATCTCCAACCAGGTGAATCGACCGAGCGTTTGGAGCCCACTCCCTTATAACCCAGCAATCTGGATGTTTGTGTAATCCATAATAAAGATGGCCATTTATATGATCCTTTAGTTGCTCTTTTCCTTTTGTTATATCAAATATCTTAAGCTTTGTGTTGCTATAACGATAAGTGATCGTTTTTTCAAAAGGTTTTAAATAGGGATCGTTTTTTAATAATTTCAGAATTGCCATACTGTAATTTTTGGTAAAAATAGCACAACTAACAACACAATCCTTTAGAACTAAATGTAATTTCAGATAAGGCTATAAGCTGAAATGACAGTCTGGTTTTTCTGACTACCTTTTAACCCAACTCAATTTGCTTATTTACTTTCACATTAGCCACTGGAGATGATAAAAATTCTACATAGAACTTATATCAAACTTATTCTTCTGGCAATTGGTTTGTTCATCGTTTCTGTAGCAAATCCCAAAGCAGTGATGAGTATATGTTTCAAACTGTTTTCACAGAAAAATTTACAAGATTTATTAGGTGGCCGGAAGAGGTAAAAAAGGATTACATTTAAGCTTCAAAATCTACAACATGCTCGTTGCCTATATAATATATCCAAAATTTACCAATAACAGATGGGCCGTTAAGGTACTCTTGGATATGGTAGAATGTTAATGCTAAGTACCGGATGGAATTTCTCTTTGTAGCTTAGATTACAGCTCTTTATTCATCCAATTCCGTAGTTATCGGTAACTCAAATTGCTCATCTGAATCACCCTGATCAAGTGACTCAACACTTCTGAGTTTTCTCTCCAATGCGTTGGTTCTTGTGCTTATCAATGTATCAAGTGTTCCGGATGCTGTATTGATTTGTTTATGAACCTTTGACAGATGCTCTGAAAACTTTCCAAATTCTGTTTTAACCCCTGACAGCACTTTCCAAACTTCACTGCTTCGCTTTTGAACTGCCAGTGTACGGAATCCCATTTGCAGACTATTTAATAAAGCCGATAACGTAGTTGGTCCGGTTACTGTTATATGGTACTCACGTTGTAATTTTTCGAAAGTTCCCGGATGTCTGAGTACTTCTGCATATAAACTTTCCACGGGTAAAAACATAATTGCAAAATCAGTTGTGTGAGGCGGATCAATATATTTATCACTAATGGTCTTTGCAAATAATTCTATTGACTTGAGGAGTACCTTTTGTGCAACCTCGATTTTTAATTTATCACCCTCATCATAGGCATCCATTAGAAGCTGGTAATTCTCAATTGGAAATTTTGAGTCGATTGGCAGCCATACTTCATTTTCATCAATCTTTCCCGGAAGGTTGATGGCAAACTCCACATTAGCCTGACTACCTTTTTTAGTAGCAACATTTTTAGAATATTGCTCAGGTGACATAATCTGTTCCAGTATATTTCCAAGTTGATATTCACCTAGGATACCGCGTGTTTTTACATTTGATAAAACCTTTTGCAAGTCGCCAACACCTGTTGCTAGTTTTTGCATTTCGCCAAGTCCTTTATGAACAAGTTCAAGCCGTTCACTTACCTGTTTGAATGACTCGCCAAGTCTTTTTTCCAGAGTTGTCTGCAGTTTCTCATCAACAGTTTTTCTCATTTCATCCAGCTGACGTGTGTTATCTTCCCTAATGGCAACAAGATGTTTCTCAATAGTTTCCTTAATGTCCTTAATGGCATCCTTCGATTGTTTATTAAATTCATTTTGCTGTTTGCTTAACTCATCAAACCGCTGTCGCAGATGTTCGTTAAGGTTTTTGGAAAACAAATCCAGCTGTTCCTGCTGATGGGTAATATTTTCTGAAATCCTTTTCAGAAGAGTGTCCTGATGATCCTTAAAGATTGTGTTAATTTCCTGTCGGTTGTCCTTATTTAATTCACGGTTTTCCCGACGGATTTCATGTAACTCTTCTTTAAGCGAAGAGATAATTTCATTTTTAAGATTATCGCTGTTATCCTTGCCTTTACGGCTGATAAAAACCACAATTAATGTAAAAGCAATTAATATAGTACTGGCTATCAATAGATATAATTCCATTTTCCCGAAATTTAATAAACGATAAAGTTATTAATTAATTTGAAGATATGATAATGTGGCAATTTGAAAATCAGTCGCTCCTCACCTATCAAATGTCATCAGTTACACATCACCCATATTCATTCGATCATTCTCTTATTTTTACACTTGGTTAGTCCATCATTTTCCCATTAATTTTCATAACTTTGAAGCAAACAATAAAACTCAAAAAATGAATTACGAAATATTAAGTTTGGAAATAAAAGACGGAATAGCCCTTGTTACCATAAGTCGCCCCAAAGCAATGAACGCGCTCAACACAAGATTCTTTAATGAAATGGATCAAATGGTTGCAGAAATTTCTATAAATAAAGAAGTAAAAGTGATGGTGATTACCGGCGATGGAAAAGCCTTTGTTGCCGGAGCTGATATTGCAGAGATGGTAAACAAAAACGGTGTGGAAGGAACAGAATTCTCTGAATTAGGACAAAATACATTTAGCAGCTTTGGAAGAATGGAAATTCCGGTAATTGCTGCAGTAAACGGATTTGCTCTTGGTGGCGGATTGGAGCTGGCCATGGGTTGCGACTTCAGAATTGCAAGCACAAAAGCCAAATTCGGACAGCCGGAAGTAAATCTCGGACTTATTCCTGGTTATGCCGGCACACAACGACTACCTCGTTTAACAGGCATGGGAGATGCTCTTTATCTCCTTATGACTGCTGATATGATTGGTGCTGATGATGCATTACGAATTGGGCTCGTTCAAAAAGTTTTTGAACCAGAAGAGCTAATGGAAGAAACCATGAAAATTGCCAAACTGATTGCTTCCAAAGGTCCGGAGGCCATTAAGAAAGTAAAGAAGGTTGTACGAGAAGGAATGGAAATGTCGTTTGCATCAGGAGAAAAACTTGAAGCTCAGGAATTCGGTACACTATTCGGTGATGGTAATGAAGGAAAAGTTGGTATGACTGCTTTTTTGGAAAAGAGAAAACCAGAATGGTAGATTAGTTTTGTGTTCTGGGGTCCGCGTTTTGAGTTTATGGAATGAAATTTAAATTATGTCGTTCGCATCACTGGGGTCAGCGCTCCTAAGAAATAACCGTCGTTTAAGATTACGAAAAAAGAATCTTTTTGAAGAAGATAAACAACATGATGTTTCTAATGATGGAAAAAAGAAGTTGTATTACAAACATCTTTCAAAGTCTCAAATTAAAGATGTAAAGGATGAAGTGGCTGACCTAGTTGAACACGATAAAAAGAATAAATTCACGGCCATATCTTTTTCATTTATTATAACTCTGGTTATAGTTCTTCTGATTTTGATTTTTGCAGATCAAATGTTTGAGGCAATTACTAAATATTATAATGAATACCTTAGTCCAAAGGATTGGTAATTTCTACTTAGTAATTTGTTTCACCATTCACTCATAAGCTACAGAATCCCAAATACCTCATTACAAACTGCATCCGTAAAGATAATTGTAAAATATTTGTCCGAATCATCAATAACTGTCATTTCCCATTCCTGCCATTGATTATTGAAATATGTTGCCACCATATAAGTTTCACCATAAATGAGATTACACATTTGGGCCTCACCCAGCTTCATGGAAGTCCATTGCCAACACTGGGAGTCCATATGTCGTACCCATACTCCAAAAGATGGAAGTATCAAATAATTTGTATCAGAAACACATTGTCCGTTAAAATATCCGGTAATTGATGTAGTAACCAGTCCGTTATCAACCAGTGGTAAGTTTTGCCGCGGATGAGTACACATATTATCAATGTCAAGATGACTAAAGGCCGGGTCAACTGAGCAGCCATTACATTCAGAGCTCTCATTCCAATCGATGTATACTTTGGCACTTCCGGTTCTTTGAGGAATATATATAGTCTCATCTCCAGTCGCTGCAAGTGATAAACTCGAAATAAATGAGTCATCTGCATTCTTTCTAATAACTCCATCAATTACAGTTGAACTACATTCCTGACAACCTCCGGTTGTTTTAAACTTTGCACCCTCTTTACAGGAAATTGAGACCTTATTACTGAAATTATAACTGTATAATCCTGATGAATATACTACCGCCTGTAAGTTTGCCGATACTGAAACAGATTTACTGTAATTCCACAGTCCGGTATCAGGCAGGTACGTATACACATCCAACTCATCACCTGACTTATAGTTTGAATATGTAGCTGAGTTGTATGTTCCGTTGGGGATGGTAATCTTAATCTCAAGAGCTTTATCCTCAATGGAATGTGCTTCCTTATAATCACTGTCGGAAATTAATAAATCAATAACTCCGGCAGGAAAAAATAATGCTCCGGCAGTAGTATTGTTTTTTACAATAGAACTACTAATGCCTCCTTGAATTGTCGACATTCCAATATCATTATCCAATTTATGATACACCAATATCAGATTAAGTTTTCCTGTTAAGCTTGTACTATCAGCTCCCAATAATTTGGTGCCGGCCTGCACTTTAACCTGAGCCTCAGAGTTATCAGTAGAAATCACCACATCATCGTGAACCACACCATTATACAAATTACCAACATTACTCAAAGTACTTACAATAACACCCTCAGGAGGAAATTCCAGATTTATGATGGGAATCTTTACAAAATAGTCGCCATCATCAGTAATTGTAATTTCCTTGGATGCCGATAAATGATTATAAATATCGGTTACAATTGTAAAAGTTATGGGTGATGATGTTGACGGAACATGCTCCGGTAATATTCCAAATGTGATAAAACCGTTTTGCGGATAGTATCTATCTTCCTGATTTCCCAATATGTCAACTACAGCCATATTTGACTTACCAACAACCTCCACCGATAATGGGTCACCATCCCATTGGGTAATATTCTCATTGGTTGCAGCATCAAAAAACTGTACAAAAACACGTGTTTTCAAATAGTCATATTTGATTGTATCCTTGATTTCTGTACCTGCATTTGGGTTTTTAATTTTCTTACAGGAATTATTTCCAAAGAAAATCATGACAGCCAAAACCGAGAAGGCAATGATTGTTAGGAAACTGGCTCGAAGCTTAATCATATTGTTGTACTGTTTTGTAATATCACAAAGATAAGAAGATAGATATAACTTGATTATTTTTTATTATTTTAGTCACTAATTTCACTCTGAAATTATGAATTTACGAGCTATTCTTTGCGTAGTTACTTTATTATTAGCCTTTTCATCATGTAACTCACCTGAAAAATCTTCCGTTGAACAAAAAGAGAAAGAAATTCCAAAACAAGTTGTTTCTCCTGATTATGTAATCGACAATATTTTTACAAGAAAGAAAATTAAGGCTGCAACCGATTACGGTTCCATCAGTTATCTAATTTACAAAGGAGAACCTTTAGGTTATCAGTTTGAAATGCTTAAGAGTTTTACCGATAAACTGGGAATTGAACTGGAACTGGTAATTGAGAGCAATATGAATGAAGGCATCAGGAAGCTTAACAACAACGAGATTGATCTTTTAGCAATGGGCTTAACAGTTACAACCGACCGGTCGAAAGAGCTTGAATTCACATTACCTATCATGACAACAAGGCAAGTTCTGGTTCAAAGAAAACCTGATGGATATCTGAAAATGATAACTGCTGATGAAATTGAATCTCACATGTTACGTAATCCACTCGATTTGGCAGATGTTGTTGTTTATGTTCAAGAGGGTACAATATTCGAAGATAGGCTTAAGACGCTAAGTGATGAAATTGCAGATACAATCCATGTTATCAGTGATCAACGTGATGTGGAAGATTTGATAGCTGCTGTTGCAGATGGTGAAATTGATTATACGGTTGCTGATGAACATATTGCAATAGTTAACAGCAGATACTATCCTAATATCGATGTTAAAACACCCATTAGTTTTCCTCAGAAAATCGCATGGGCAGCTAAAAAGGGCCAAACAGGTTTGGTCGACACAATTAGCGACTGGCTTGAAGGTTTCAATAACACTCTGGAATCCAGATTGCTCTACAATAAGTATTTTAGGAACATAAGAGCCAAAACAATTGTTAACAGCCAGTACAATTCCTACTCAGGCGGACAATTATCGCCATATGATAAGGAGATTAAAGAGGCAGCTGCCGTCATTGGATGGGATTGGCGTATGCTTGCTTCTCTGGTTTATCAAGAATCACAATTTAATCCTAAAGCAAAATCATGGGTTGGTGCAACTGGACTTATGCAGCTTATGCCCAGTGTTATGGAAGAACAAGGGTTGGATTCAAATGCTAGTCCAGGGAAACAACTGATGGCAGGAGTGAAACATCTTATTTATACTGAAAAACAGATACCTGATGAAATCGCTGATTCGACAGAAAGAGTTAGCTTCCTTTTGGCCTCATATAATTGTGGCTTAGGCCATGTTTTGGATGCACGCAGACTTGCTGAAAAATATGGTAAAGACCCAAATATTTGGTTTAATAATGTTGACAGTTGTGTGCTTAATCTGTCACATAAGAAATACTACCTCGATCCTGTGGTATACAACGGTTATGTAAGAGGTAAAGAAACGTTTTCGTTCGTTCAGGAAATAAACGAGCGTTTTAATATCTATAAAGAATTAATCGATTAACAGCTATTCTGATTTTTTATCGTCTTTGCTATTATCTTCTGTTTTTTTGCCATCTTCCCCAACGCCATCTTTAAATTCTTTGACACCTTTTCCTAAACCACGCATCAGCTCAGGAATCTTTTTGCCACCAAAAAGCAATAGTATTATTAATACAATAATAACTATTTCAGGTGTACCAATCCAACCGGCATACTGTACAAGAGCTATATTACCAAGAAAACCCATTTTTATTCTTTTAGTTTGAGCGACAAAAATAACACAAATTAATTTATTGGTGGATTGTTTACTTTTTCTGTGTTAGTTTACAATTGGTCAATTAACTCACTCACTCAATTATTCATTCATCTCTTAAGGTTGCAAAAGAACCTTTAACTTCATACATTTGTCATCGAAAATTGCAAAACTAACGACAACATCATTGATATGAAAATTAAAATTCTACTATTATTATTTGTTATTTCGATAACGTGTTCCGGTTTAATTGGTCAATCAAAACGTGACTACCGCAAACTTCATTATCTCTCAGAAGAGGAAATGAATACTCCGCTGACCAAGTCACGAAGTTTCTATCCAACAGATCCACCGGAAGGTGAAATAAGGAATGTTGCCGAATTCGATCCTATGCAAGGAGTTTTAATTCGCTATCCTTTTGGCATACCAATGGAACTTATTAGAGAAATGGCTGAAGGCACTACAGTAATAACTATTGTTGCCAATGGGGCACAACAGCAAACAGTTACAACACAATACCAAAATAATAATGTGAATCTGGATAATTGTGAGTTTCTTATTTCGGCGACCGACAGTTACTGGACAAGAGATTATGGTCCTTGGTTTGTTTTTGATGGCAATAATTCACCTGGAATTGTGAATTTCCCTTATAATCGTCCCCGACCAAACGATGATGACATTCCAATAAAAATAGCCGAATATCTTGATATTGATCTTTACGGAATGGATTTGTTCCATACTGGAGGAAACTATATGTGCTCAGGAAAAGGAATCTCAGCGTCTACCGACTTGGTTTGGGAAGAAAATACATCATATACGCATGAGCAAATTGGGGAACTGGTTAATGATTATTTGGGAAATTATTTATTTGATATTGTTGAAGATCCACTGGGAGAGTATATTAAACACATCGATTGCTGGAGTAAATATCTTTCTCCTGGTAAAGTATTAGTAGGACAGGTCCCGGTAACCGATTGGCGATATCAGGATTTTGAAGATGCAGCAAATCATTTTGCAACAACTACCAGTTCCTATGGCAAACCATGGGAGGTTCACAGAATTTTTACTCCAGGTACCAGTCCGAATACTCCTTATACAAATTCTTTAATATTAAACAATAAAGTCTTTGTTCCGTTAACCGGAAGTCAATGGGATGATGAGGCAATTGCAACTTATCAGGAGGTAATGCCTGGTTATGAGATTGTTGGAATCAACTATAACGGCTGGGAGAACACAGATGCACTTCATTGTCGTACAAAAGGTATTGCTGATATTGGAATGTTATATATAGATCATATCCCAACAACAGGAACTGTTGGGTATCACCCTGAATATGAAATAAGTGCAGATATTACTGCTTGCAGTGGTGCAAATATTTATTCAGATTCCGTACTGATATATTACAAGATAAATAGCGGAGATTTCACATCAACAATTATGGATCTGGAGAGTGGTAACACCTACACCGGAACAATCTCAGGTGTAATGCCCAACGACACAGTTTCATATTATATTTATGCAGCCGATGATTCAGGAAGGCAGTCGAAACAGCCATTTATTGGTGAACCTGATCCTTTTGTATTCACAAATATTTACTTCCCTGTTACGGAAATTGCATTCAATCCTGATACAGTTAAGTTTATGACAGAAGAACAAAAGTTTGAAGGAATACCTCTTCATTTAATAAATCTTCTCTCAGATAAAGTTACTCTCACATCTCTCACTGAATTTGGATCATCATTCCCGTGGGCTGTTGAAGAAATGCCAGATCTTCCATATGAATTGAACGACGGTGATACCCTAACTCTAAATATAATTGCTCCGTTTGTTACAGGCAAAGGTCCACTCGTTATTGACACTTTGTTTGTTGAAACTTTATTGGAATCATATACTGAGATTATTGCAATCGACAGCGACTTGATTACAGGTATTAACTTGACATTGGAAAATAACATATCAGTTTATCCAAATCCATTTACTGATCAGGTTAAATTTGATATTAACCATTCAGGATCAGATAATGTAATAATCCAGATATTTGATATAACAGGAAAGAAAGTTGTTGAACAAGTTGAAAACACTAATGTTAACACATCACATTCAACAACAATAAACTTCGAAGATCATATGAAACCCGGATCATATTTTTATAGAATATCTTCGGGAAATATTTCTAAAACCGGGAAATTAATCAGGATTGATTAACAATAACTTATCATAATAAAAAGCTCGCTTCGGCGGGCTTTTTTTGCTTGATGATTATTCTTATATTTGTTGCTGAAGCTAATATTTATATCAAAACTAACCTGTTTGATCATGAAGAAATTTACTATTGTTTGTATTTTAACCATACTATCGATTTCCTATTTATTTTCTCAGAACAATCCCACATCAATTGATGGCCCACGATCCTGGACAATTCTCCAGTCATGGGATATTCCGGGAAAAGCTTCAGGATTGGCCTGGGATGATACCTATCTCTATTTTGGAATCTATGGTTCCAACGGTGATCATTTCTACAGATTTGACCCATCAGATGGCACTTATCAGCAACAATTTGTTGTTCCAGCTATTGGCGACTGTTTTGGCCTTACCTGGGATGGCTCATCACTTTGGGCTATTAATCAGGTTTCGCCACCATCAGCACCGGCTGAGGCTACTGAGTTAGATTTAAGTGGTAACATCATTTCTACTCTCGCTCTTCCCGATCACTATATGAGTGGAATAGCATCCGATAATGGCGATTTCTGGGTGGGAACCTACTACCCTGATCCGGGAACTGTTTATAATATTAACAGTACAGGAACGGTGCTGAGTCAATTTACCCCGCCCGAAGAACAAATATGGGATATCTGTACCCAAGGTAATAACCTTTGGATGGTTGATTACAATGCAAATATGATCTATAAAACCGACCAATCAGGAAGTATCCTGGAGTCACATCCATCTGAAAATATAAAACCTGCAGGAATTGTTTACGATGGAACATATATTTGGTATGTCGACGGACAGATTTCATCACCAAGTAAATTGTATAAAGTTAGCTTAACCGGAGCAGGAACTCCTGAAATAAATATTCCCATTAGTTCTCATAACTATGGCGCCGTAACTATTGGCAGCTCTGAAACATGGCAGATGGAAGTTGAAAATACCGGTATTGCTGATCTTGAAATTACTGGTGTGGTTATCCCGGGATCAACACCTGTTTCTACAACCTTTACACCTCCACAAACAATTTCACCAGGAGGTTCTATTTTTATCCCACTGACTTATCAACCAACTTCTATCGGACATATGGATGCTACAATCCAGATCCAATCAACAGATCCTATAAACCCTTCTGTAGATGTATTCCTTACCGGCGATGGAGTGAATTCAGGTCCATCAATTTTTGTCCCTGTTGATGATTATGATTATGGCGATATCCGTGTTAATGCCTTTACCAGATGGTTTCTTGAAATCGAAAATATTGGCGATCAAACTCTTGTTGTTAGTGATATTACAACAAATAATGATGCATTTATTATTGATGAATCGGTGAGCTATCCAATAAATATTCCAACACTCGATTCAGTTCTGGTTGGTGTTTGGTTCAACCCACAAACAGATGCTAACTATGGGTCAAAACTATTGATTCACAATAATGATCCTGCAAATAATGCATATAATGTTGAGTTAGCAGGAAAAGGCTTACTCAAAAACTGGCCGATTGGTGATGCGTTGTGGCATTACAATATTACAACAGGTTATGATCAAAGCCCCAAGGCAATAGCACCTTTGGAAGATATAACGGGAGATACCGTTGCTGAGGTTATTGTTTGTTCAGAAGATAATTATGTTCGTTGTTTCAATGGTAATTCTTCTGGAATTGCCGATGTAATGTGGGAGGTCGAAATATATAGTGGGAATGTTTATGATCAACCGGCATTAACCATGATTGAAGATATAAACAATGATGGGTATCAGGATGTGATAGTAGGAACCACTGGTGGCGACAGATCAATCATAGCTTTTTCCGGTAAAACCGGACAACAATTATGGAAACATCTAACAAGTGAGTACGGACAAGGTGGTTGGGTTTATGCTGTTAATACAGATTTTGATTACAATAATGATGGTTACTATGATGTACTTGCTGCTACCGGAGATGATTATGAAGGAATTGGCCCAAAACGTGTTTATTGCTTAAATGGACTTGATGGTATTACAATTTGGGATACTCCTGTGGGTGGTCCTGTGTTTTCAGTTATTGGTGTGGAGGATTTTACCGGCGATGGTGAACCAGATGTTGTAGCTGGTGCAGCAAATGATGAAGAAACCACCGGAAGAATAATTGGTATTGACGGATCCAATGGCACCATAAAATTTGACAGAGCTACCGGAGGATCATCAGTATGGGCCTTGTTGCAATTGGATGATATCACCGGCGACGGGATTAAAGATATTGCAGCAGGTGATTTTGGTGGTAATTATTATTATGTAAATCCTCAAGATAACTCCATAATTTATCAGGGAGCAATTAACGGCTCACTTATTCTAAGATTTGAAAAGCTAAACGATGTTAATGGTGATGGTTATTCTGATATGGTTGTAGCTCACAGTAAGTACAATGGAATTGTACTGGATGGTTTTACCGGTTCAAATATATGGCTTCAACCACTTGCTGATAAATCATGGAATGTTGCCGTTATTGATGATATTACCGGAGATGATATTAATGATGTTCTTATCGGAACACTCTTTTCTGATAACTATTGCTATTTCTTAAATGGAACAGATGGTGAAGAAATTAAGTCCATTAATTATCACACACCAATCGATGCACTAAATTCAATTCCAGATATAGTTGGCGATGGAACAATGGAAATGGTAGCTGGTGGCAGAGATGGGAAAGTGTATTGCTATTCAGGTGGAATTAAAATATGGGTTGGGCAGACAGAAAATGAGTTAGGTGACAATAAGCTGATTAGCAGTTATCCGAATCCTTTTACAGACCAAACAACATTAACATTCACCATTAAGGAAAATTCACCAGTAAAAGTTAATGTATATAACCTGAAAGGAAGCAAGGTAAGCACTTTGATTGACAGAGAGTTGCCTAAAGGTACGCATTCGGTTATATGGAATGGTAATGATGTTAAGGGCACCTCGCTCGCTCCCGGATTCTATGTTTTTGAGATTATAACTCAAAACGGAAGCGCTACTCGCAAGATTGCTAAAATTAGTGGTAGCTAGGAGATTGTTAATCGCTGAGAAACAGAAACGTAGGAAAAGTATATGATTAATTACTTGTTGCAAAGACGTAGAAAATACTACTCAACGACTTTGTGTCTCTGCGGTTTATTTATTCCCTTTCGGTAAACTCAACGCCAACCATATCATACCAATTATTGCAGATAACAAGGATGCTGTCATAATACCGACTTTCGCAATCTCTACATGTAGTGTGTCTGAAAAGGCAAGCTCTGAAATAAACATCGACATAGTAAAACCAATTCCGGCAAGGAAAGCAACGCCATAAATATGATTCCATTTAAGTCCGTCAGGCAGCACTGCAAGTTTTAGTTTTACAACAAGATGTGAGAATAAAGAAATACCAATTGACTTACCAAGTAGCAGGCCAAATATTATTCCTATGGATATAGGATGCAATACCATTTCCATTATGCTTCCATCGATGTATACGCCAGCATTGGCCAGAGCAAAAACAGGAAGGATGAAGAAGGTTATAATTGGATGCATTGCATGTTCAAGCTTCTGAAGCGGAGTGTGTGCATTGTCGTTTAGTTTCTCAATATTAGTAAGTATTTGGACTTGTTTTTTTGAAAGAAGAGCATCGCCGGTTGGGGGTTCTTTTTTGAATTCACCAGTAAGGCCACAAAGCTTTGAAATATAATTATCTTCATCGATTTTAGTCCTTGACGGAATGGTAAACGCAATTAATACACCAGCAATGGTAGCATGGACTCCCGACAACATAAATGCAACCCAAACTCCAGCAAAACCAATAATTGCATAGAAGGTTGTCCTTCTAACTCCGGTAATATTGGCAATAATCAAAACGCCTAAAAATACGGCAGCACTTATTAACTCTGTGAAAACAATAGATTCAGTGTAGAAAAATGCAATAACCAAAACAGCACCCAAATCATCTGCAATAGCAAGAGCTGTGAGGAATATCTTCAGGTTTACATTAACACGTTTCCCAAACATTGCCATTAACCCAAGGGCAAAAGCAATATCGGTTGCCATGGGAATTCCCCAACCGTTAATGTATTCGGGATTATTAATTGAAACAATAACATAAAAAATGGCAGGTACTACCATTCCTCCAACAGCAGCAAAAATGGGTAAAGATGCTTTTTTCACAGAATTTAACTCACCACCCATAATCTCACGCTTGATTTCAAGCCCAACTGTGAAGAAAAATATCGCCATAAGTCCATCATTTATCCAATGATGAAGAGAACCTACCATATCGATATCACCCCAAACAAACCCGACTTTAAATTCATGCCACAGTTTATGATAACTTTCATGAAATGAAGAGTTTGACCAGTAAAGCGCAATAATAGTTGTAATAATTAATATTATTCCCCCAATGGTTTGTTCGTTTATAAAACGAGTAATTGCAAAATGAGAAACCGGTCTATTTTTCATGTTAGATAGCTGTTAAAATACGTATCAAAAATAATAAAATACAATATCAGTATGATTTCTGCATAGTGTATCGTTACAACGACTATTAAACAGCTAAAACATTACATTTGCAAAAAATCAACATTGATGCTTCTAATCATTGACAATTATGATTCATTTACTTATAACCTTGTTCAACTTGTTGAACAATCAGAGATAATGGATTACTTAATTGTTAAGAATGATAAATTAGATGAGTTATCAGACAGTGATTTTGATAAAATAATGATCTCACCGGGACCGGGTATTGCCAAAGAAGCTGGTCAACTAATGGAGTTTATTGAAAAGTTTTATAAGTCAAAACCTATCCTTGGGATTTGCCTGGGACATGAGGCAATTGCTGAACTTTTTGGTGCTAATTTAATAAAGATGAAAGACCCTATGCATGGAATAAAGAACATGGCAAAGGTTATCATCAAAGATCCTATTTTTTACAACATTCCTGATAGTTTCTGCATTGGGCATTATCATTCATGGAATATTGAAGAAGAATCTCTACCTGATGAATTGGAGATCATCCTCAGAGATGAAAACGATCTTAACATGGCAATACGTCATCAATCACTACCACTGATCGGATTACAGTTTCATCCTGAATCCATTATGACAGATTTTGGACTTGAAATGATAAAGAACTGGTTGGGTAATTAGTTTCTATCTTACTTTGGATAATATCAACGAACCTATAATAAAGTACAATCCATACATCATAAACCATAGCGCCAATATCCAGATAAGCATCGCTGCCTCAATCCCCGGATTATAGCTTACCCATATTCCACCAACAGTAATAAAAATTCCTAGAAGCATATCGAACCAGCCTCCTTGAACCTTGTTGGTTTTCTCTTTTATTCCAGTAAAGAATGTTGCTATTCCTACAAAAACCATCCAGAATCCAAAGATAAAAGGCAGTGCTTTTGCAGTAAGTCCTGGATGTGACAGGAATATTAGACCAAAAATAATATTGATAATTCCATTAAATAATCTCCATTTCCAGTTACTGTGAATTCCTTTTGCAGATAAGGAAAATCCAATCTGGAAAATCCCCGAAAATGTACATGCCCATCCAATGAAAAATGCAAGTCCGATTATTGACTCAGCAGGATGTGTCATAATTTTAAATGAAAGAACAGTAAAGACTATCCCTGTAAGAAGAAGTAACCACCAATTTGTTTTAACTCGATTTTTCATAGTATTAAATGCTTATGATTTGAATTGTTGGTTGATCCTATACCCCACTACTCCATCTATCCACAGTTCCTACATTATCGCAATAGCTTCAATCTCTACCATTACACTCAATGGCAATTCCTTAACAGCAAACGCTGCTCGTGCAGGTGGCTCTGTAGGGAAATATTTACCATATACACCATTCATTTCTCCAAACAACGACATATCCTGAAGATAGATAGTGCACTTAACAATTTTACTTAGGTCATCTCCATATCCGGCAGCCGTGATAATTGCCTGGATATTTTTCATCACCATGTCAGTTTGCTCGGCAACTCCTCCTTCAACTATTTTTCCAATCGCAGGATCAACAGGAATTTGTCCGGAGATAAAAAGCATTCCATTATTCTCAACAGCCTGACTGTAAGGACCTATTGGTGCTGGGGCATTCTCTGTAAAGATTATTCTTTTCATATTTGAAAGTTTATTTTTATTATCTAAAAAGCAGATAGTTGTTTATTAAATATTTCATCAAAATTAATAAAATCATATTACTCAATAACCTTATCTTTACTTCGAAAAAAAATTGTTTTACCATGTATAATCCTCCCGATTATTATCAGATAGATGAATTACTGTCAGAAGAACATAAAATCGTCAGAGATGCTGTTAGAGAATGGGTTAACCGTTCGGTAATGCCAATCATTGATGATGCAGCTCAAAATCATATTTTTCCTCAACATCTTATCAAAGAGATGGGCGAAATAGGTGCTTTCGGGCCGTATATTCCTGAAAAATATGGTGGTGCTGGAATGGATCAGCTTGCATACGGTGTGATAATGACTGAGCTTGAACGTGGTGATAGTGCTGTTAGATCTGCAGCATCGGTGCAAACATCATTGGTAATGTATCCAATTTATGAGTTTGGAAGTGAAGAACAAAGACAAAAGTATCTTCCGGGTTTGGCATCGGGTGATTTGATAGGATGCTTCGGTTTAACTGAGCCGAACCATGGATCTGATCCGGGTGGAATGTTAACAAGAATCGAGGACAAAGGTGACTATTATCTCCTTAACGGATCGAAAATGTGGATTACAAATTCACCAGTAGCCGATGTCGCTGTTGTTTGGGCAAAAGATGAAGATGGTATCGTTCGTGGACTTATTGTAGAAAGTGGACTTGAAGGTTTTTCAGCTCCTGAAACTCTAAAAAAATGGTCGCTTAGAGCATCAATAACCGGCGAGTTAGTTTTTGATAATGTTAAAGTCCCAAAAGAAAACTTACTGCCAAATGTAAAAGGCCTTAAAGGGCCGTTAAAATGTCTGAATTCTGCAAGATATGGTATTGCATGGGGAGCTGTTGGCGCTGCAATGGATTGCTATGATACTGCTCTTCGGTATTCCCTCGAACGAAAACAATTTGATAAACCAATAGCTTCATATCAACTACAGCAAAAGAAACTTGCAGAAATCTTAACGGAAATTACAAAAGCACAATTGCTGGCCTGGAGAGTTGGAACACTTCGAAATGACAATAGGGCAACTCCTGCACAAATATCAATGGCCAAACGTAATAACGTTGATATGGCATTGAATGTAGCACGCGAAAGCCGTCAAATTCTTGGAGCAATGGGAATTACCGGCGACTTCCCCATTATGCGTCATATGATGAATCTGGAATCAGTTATAACTTATGAAGGAACCCATGATATTCACCTGTTAATTACTGGCCTTGATATTACAGGGATTCCTGCATTTGAATAGGAATTTTTTAACCTTTTTCATTCTCCAAATCGCAGACTAATAGTGAATTTATAATGTCTTCTCAAATGAATTGATGCTAGAAACTATTCTTCACCAGCTTGTAATTTCTATTTGTGGTTAATTATTGCCAAAAAATCAGCAATTATAACCCCAAAATCAGCAAAAAGACTAACGAAAACTCACTTCAATTGCACTACTTTTGTCTGCTGGTAGAAAATACTAACAAGCAAAATATCTAAAACAAACCTACAGTGATCCGTTAATAAACTGTGGACCAAAGCTATAGCCATGTTTCTTAAGAGAAAAAGATATATTGAATCTAATCATCATCACAAATGTCCAAGATGTAGTTATTTCTTTACAGAAAGACTAACGTACTGTCCTTTATGTAAGAAAGATGGGGTTAAAGTAAATCTAAAAACTCTTAAAATCGTTGTGAATCAATAATTAATCCTGCAACTCATAACGTATTGAATCAATTTGTATATTAGTGGAATACCTGTGGTATAAACATATATCACAATATCATTTTGCTATGGAACTGAAAGGAAATCATTGATAATTAATCAAATATAATATAACTTTGACCTGGTAGAAAAGAGATTCAGTTGTACCCAATTAATAGTAACAAATCATGAATATACAATTAAGATCAGTACTTTTTGCAGTATTGGTTATTCAATTAGTTTCAAGCTCATCATGCAAAAAGGAAAACAATGAAAGCAAATCAGATATTATTGAGAGTTTAATGATTTCCACCCAGGCTCAGTTAAAATCACCTGGCTGGATGGCCGCAATGTATTCTCCTGATGAAACAATTGTATTGACTGGTGGATTGGCAAGCATCGAAGAGAATATAGCCATGAAGAGGGATCAGCAGCTGAGGATTGGGAGTGTTACCAAGACTTTCGTAGCAACTCTCGTTTTGATACTAGTCGATGAAGGGAAACTCAGTCTCAATGAAAAATTAAGCAACTATTACCCTCATTTCCCTAAGTCAGATGAAATCACAATCAGACATTTGCTGATGCATACTTCTGGAATTGTTACCTGGGATGAAAATGAAGATATCAGAAATTCTATTTATGATGGCACAGGCAATTGGACTATTGACAAACTAATCGACTGGGCATCAGAGCAGACATTACTATCAGATCCAGGAATGCAGTTTCATTATTCAAATATTGGCTACTTCTTACTTGGAAAGATAATTGAACATGTTACCGAGACTTCAGTTGCAGAGGCCCTTAGAGATAAAATTACAGTTCCGCTTGGTTTGAAAAACACATTTATGGCTGAAGTTCCTCATCCTGTTTCTGAAGTCATCCATGGCTATGATGAATCAAGCGGAGCCATCGAAGACATAACTAATTTTCCTCCTTCCGATGAAATTAACTTCCATCTGGCCTGGACAGCGGGAGGTTTATTTTCCTCCCTGGATGATATGAGTAACTGGGCGCGAGCATTGGCTATAGGATCACTATTAAGTGACAGTCTGCACCAGCAACAGATGCCAGTACTTAACCCTCCATCAGCTTCATTACCATATTGGAAAGGTTATGGAATGGGTGTAAACCAAACTGATGTGTGGATTGGACATACCGGTGCAGTATCAGGATTTATATGTAATATGAATCACTACCCGGAGAAAAATGTAACAGTAATATCATTCTTTAACAAGTTCAGCGCTTTCTCGCTTGAACATAACACTTCTGATCTAAATCTAGTTAGTAATAATTATCTTGAACTGCTATTAATAGCATGCCCGGAAACTTTACAGCCAGAAAATTAATACATAATTTCTGATGACTTTAGGCATTTAAATTATGTACTTTTGACATGCAAATGAAACCCAAGGAAAGAATATGACAAGGATAATAATCAGAAATATTTTATTAGTGATAATCGTGATAGGAATTATCACTGGTTGTAAAAAAGATAAAAACGAAAAACCTGTACCAGAGCCCGTTTCTGTTTCGTCGGATTTTGAATCCGGAAGCATTGGGGATATTGTAAAAAACTCTAACACAAGCTGGGAATTTTACCTCGCCGATGATAATAATAATCCCGAACTTCCCGAAAGATGGCGAAACTGGTGGTATGTTAAGATGGACAATATTACAACTGATTCTGTTGTTAAAGTAACACTAAAAAACCGAGGGTGGCCTTTCTACTACCTTCCTGTATATTCATATAATCAGGAAGAATGGTTTCGATTTACGGAAGAGGAAGTTGGGCAAAATGCAGATAATGAGCTTATAATCAATAAACAGTTTGATTATAATGAAGTGTGGTTGGCTAGGTTTTATCCCTACACTTTAACAGACTTGGAAAATTATATTACAACAATTGGTTCAAATGCAAATGTAGAAATTCAAACTCCCGGCTATTCTCAGGATGGAAACCCCATCTACGCAATATATATTTCTGACTTTGATATTACAAGATCAGAAAAGAAAAGAATATTTATGCATGCCCGAACACATCCGGCAGAAACACCTCAATCTTTTTTATTGGAGGGAATGATTAATTTTCTTCTTTCAGGTTCACAGGAAGCATCTGAAATATTATCTCAATTTGAATTTTTTGTTTTTCCAATGCAGAATGTTGATGGGGTAATCACTGGAAATTATCGAAGTACTCCTTTATCGCAAAACCTTGAAGTGATGTGGTATTACGAACAGGAGGATCCGCTAGTGTTAACAGATGAGGCTCCAGTAGAGGTTAAAATTATTCATCAGTATGCAAAAGAATTAATGAATGACGGCGGACCGGCAATTTCCATGGCTCTAAATTTACACGCTTCAAACAGTGAACCCGATATTCGTACTTTCTTCTATCCTCATTTTGGCACCGAAGAACAAGGATATACCCCAGTAGAAGCTTCACTTTGGGAAAAACAAATATCATTTATCAGCAGTTTTGCAACCCACTTTGGAACTGATATGATTGAACCAGTACCATCAGAAGGTGGTAGTAGTTTTGCATCCAAAACCTATCCCGAAAGCTGGTGGTGGGTAAACTACCAGGATCAGGTTATGGCGATGACAATGGAATTGACCTATGGAAGAGCAGGGTTTGCACCTTATTGGATTACACCTGATGATCTAAGAGATGAAGGAATAGCTTTGGCAAGAAGTATTCGTGATTACTACAATCCTGATTTTGCACCTGCTCAGTTAGTAATTGGTAGAGAAAATGACAGTAGAAATGTCGACTTGAGGTATCCTGAGCTCTATCCACCTGCCGATCCTGATGAATCGAAGAAATAGAACAAAATTCTCTGGTTTAAGTTTTAAACTTAAACCAGAGAAAACTAATACCTATTTCCTGTCAATAATTATGCTTGTTACAAACCACAATAGTAATGAAACAAGGTAGATTGAGATACCATATAAAGTTGTAATCATTGAAACTTTGATACCACCCATCATTATTGCAGGTGAAATGTCTCCAACTTTTTCTATCGTAGAAAATGCCATAAACAAACCGATTAACTGGCCTAGGATTCCGGTTATCAATGCAAAAAGTCCGATTGACTTTCCATAGCCGAGCTTTCTTAATGTGATGTTTTTGTCAGGGGCCGTTGAGCTGAAATGTATAATGGTGTGGTAAATTATCCAAACCACAACTACAATTAGTAATATACTTAGTATGCTCATAAAGAGAGGGCCGCCCATATAAAATAAATCTTTCATGACTATAAAATTAATGAATTAAACATGACCCCAAAATTAAATTACATAGCTTGCTGATGCAAGGTCATATCCGGTTCTAAAGAGGTCGTTTGTCGACCTAAAGTTGTGGGTAATGAAATATTTACGAGATTTACCTTAAATTCTTTACACAAATGAAATTACAATCATCATATCCGGGGTATCATATAATCTACTGGATTATTGTTATGGTGGTATTGTCACTTTTCTTTGGTCGGCAATGGGATAATGATATTGCGGCATTCTTTTTTGTGTGCATGTTGCTTCCGGTAGTTCTTGGCACATCTTATTTTTTCAATTATTTCCTTGTTCCACGATTCTTCATGAAAAGGAAACTATTCAGATTTGGACTGTATACTTTCTACCTCATCGTGATTAGCTTATACCTTGAAACAATGGTATTGCTATTTTCATTTGTTTATTTCACCAATTTCAGTATTGAAAGTATGGGACCCAATGCTCATGCAATTGTAATGTTGGGTCTGGTTATGTATCTATTGGTATTTATTGGCTCATTTTTGTTATTTGCCCGTCAAATCAAAGAAAAGCAACAAGTCATTAATGATCTGATTTCTGAAAAAGAAAAAATGGAAATATCTTTTCTTGAATTGATATCGAATCGCAAAACAGTTCGAATCCCATTTGATAAGATCCTTTATATTGAAAGTCTGGCTGATTACATCAAAGTACATGGTGAAGGATATGAAACTATCAGTAAAGAAAAAATTAGCACTATTGAAAGCCGTTTACCGGAAATGTTTGTGCGTATACATCGATCGTTTATTGTAAATAAAGACAAGGTAAACTCTGTAACGTCAAAAGAGGTTCAACTGGGAGAAACTTTTTTAAATATTGGCAGAAGCTACAAAGAAAATGTAAAAGAAATCAGGCGTGGATAATTGTATGTGTTATTGATATACAAGCAACTACTCATTTAGGGAAGTATTACCACACAGATTAGTCAAACACATACTATATATAGTCGTTTACGTATTTTTTTAATTACTGAATACAATTCAGGGTATTTTTGAATTATTTAACAGAAGTGAACAAAGCACAACTAACCATATTATTATTTCTGATTCCGGCTTTCATGTTTTCACAGACGGTGGTTAAACTGAAAAAGGATTCTGCCATATCATTTAAGTTTAACCGAATATTAGCAGATCCTTCAGAGTCGGTAGTTTCAACTTATACAAGAGAATTTGAGGAAGAATTTATTCCAAAATCCAGTATAATAAAACCACTTCCTAAACCTGAATTGAAAACGGTTGATATGACGGTTGTTTCAGCAGCAGACTTTAACCGAAGAACATTACCAGCTATTAGGTGGATAGCAAAACCGTATGAAGCAGCAGAGTTAAAACAAGTTCCTCCTTTTCAATTTAAGGATGTGGCGCTATACAATCTTAAATATCTGGATAAAGCCCATGGGTTTTTCTCAAATTCAATCGCAACAATTACCCAGGATAGTTTGGGCGCAATATGGCTGGGTTCAGGTGGTAGTGGTGTTTGCAGATTGGCAAGTCCCATGATGTATATATTTACAACTGAATCAGGATTTCCATCCAATCATATACTGGATATTACCACCGATAGTAAAAACAGAATTTGGATTTCTTCTGATAAAGGGGTGTGTTTCTTAAAAAACGATTCTATTTATTATACAGATTCTGAGGCCATAAATAAACTAACCGTTAATTCCGTTTACGAAGATAAGGATGGGAGTATTTGGCTGGCAAGCAATAGTGGAGCTTTCAAAATAAGTGAAAATATAGTTGAAGTTTATGATGATGTATCTGGCTTACCGGGGAATATTATAAATATAATTTATCAGGATAACGACAACAGATATTGGTTTGGTACTAATAATAATGGACTATGCATATATAACGGACAAAGTTTTACGTCATATACAATACACCATGGTAGCGAATATAATTCTGTTAAGTCTATTTACGAAAACTCAAATGGTATCTGGATTGGAGCTTTCGCAGCACCGCTAATCCTTTATCAGGATGAAAAGTTCTACACTTATGAACTGTTTGATGGCAGGCAACCAACAATGTATGATTTTACTGAAAATAATCAGGGTTTATGGATGGCTGCTTATGGTAGGGGGCTGGTAAATATTAATAATAATAGTTACACTCTTTATTCAGTATCCAATGGCCTTTCATCAAGAAATTCATATAAACTATTGAATGGTAGTTATGGTAATTTGTGGATTACAGATTTATTTGGTGGAATTAGTCGTTTTGGCAAGAATATTTTCCAAGCAAATGATATAAACCTTGGTATTCCATTAAGAATCACTGAAGGAATAAAAAAAGGCCAGGATGGCGATATCTGGTATTGTCCCAATGGTGGTGAATTAATAAAAGAAACAGCTGATCATTATATTAAGTACACCAACGATAAAACCGAACCTGAATTCCCTCTTCATCATGCCTTTGATATAGAAATCCTTTCCAATGGAGAGGTTTTTGGATCCACATACAGTGCCGGAGTTTTTAAAATGCTGGAAGATGATTTTCAATATACCAGATTTGATAAGGGTAATTTCGTGATGGAAAGTTCTGCTTTTGATCAAAATCAGATATGGTTTTCAACAATGACGAACGGTCTAAAGCTATATAAAAATGACAGTTTCTTTGATTTTACAATAGAGAACGGACTTGCAGAGCATAATGTAACTTGTTTAAAGCATGATAGTCATGGACAATTATGGGTAGGTTTCAGTCATTCAGGGATCAATATTATTTCACATGATAGTATCGTACATATTGATACTGCAGCAGGGTTGTCATCCAACCTTGTCAGTTTTATTTATCCCGAAAAAGACAGAATTTGGATAGGAACGGATAAAGGAATCGATATACTTTCAAAGAAGTATACTCTTCGATTGAATACATCTCACGGACTGATTTCTAACAATATTAAGTCGATTGTTAAGGATGATGGAGGCTATTTTTGGATAGCTACATCTGATGGTTTGTCAAGAATTAAATTTCTCAATGATACAGAAATTTCCATTTCAAACTATGGACCGGAATACGGACTTTATGTTACTGATTTTAATTCAACTGTATTTAAAAACGATGATGGACGAATTTACTGGGGAACCAATAGAAATATACTTGTATATAATCCGGAAAATGAATCTCTCATCTCATCAAACCTAAAATTAATAATTGAGGAAGTTATCATTGATAATAAATTATATAAGAATTACACAAGTACCCGCAATCCCATTATTGCCAAACCTGGAGGCAGCATTTTTATAGTACTCTCCGCCATTGACTGGGGATATGAAAATGATGTCAAATATCAATATGCTTTATTAGATGGTAGCGATACCAACTGGATAAATAATGAAAAAAATAACGAGATCGTTATCAAGGATATATCATATGGCAGTTATGATCTGTTAATAGTAGCCACTGGAAAATATAGTAGTGATCGAGTTAAATTAAAAGTTGAATTCTTGCCTTATTGGTGGGAATCAAAGCTATTCCGTATTATTTTGATATTGTTCTTTATTTTAACCGGACCTTTAATTTTACTATTATTTATTCGAAATTCTAAAATAAAAAACCGGAAACTGGAAGTGCTTATTGCTGATAAAACAAATGAGTTGGTTGAAGAAAATAAAATTAAGGATGCTTTGGTACAAGAAATACACCACAGGGTAAAAAATAACCTGCAATCCATAACCAGCCTTGTGGAAATGCAAATATTCATATCAACCAATGATTCTGAAAGAAAATCATTAATTGACATGCAGCTAAGGATAATTTCAATGGCGCTTGTTCACGAGATGTTATATAGTTCAGATACAGTTGGAACGGTTTCTTCAAAAAAATACATAGTTGAGTTAGTAAGCTCCATAATAGAGATGTCGAATACTGAAATGCTGCCAGTTAAACTCGATATCCATGTTGAAGAACTTATGCTTGGAATGTCAGATTGTATCTCTCTTGGAATGCTCACAAGCGAAGTAATTTCCAACTCAATAAAATATGCATTTAACGAAGTTGCTAAACCAAAAATATCAGTTGTTCTGTCAGTTGAAAATGATATGGTGAACTATACAATCACCGATAATGGAAATGGCTTTAATATTAAAGAAGTAGATCAGGAAAAATCATTGGGATTAAGATTGATTGATATATTTGCAAGGCAAATGGAAGCAGATATTAAGATTATAGATGATAATGGCACTACCGTTATTCTTACAATACCTGTAGATAAACTCCGGAAATTGGCAATATGAGAATACTAATAGGCGAAGATGATATATTAATTGCTGAGCACCTGAAAGAAATCATAAAGTCTTTTGGATATGATGTGGTTGGAGTGGCTCACAATAAAGAACAGATTTTAAAATTAATTGATAAAACTGATCCAAATCTTGCATTATTGGATATTCGTATGGAAGGTAAATATGACGGAATTGAAATAGGAGAGACAATCCTGAAAAATTATAATTTCCCTATAATATATATTACTGCTCATTCTGATCGTGAGATAATTCAAAAAGCCCTAAAAACTAAACCAAGTGGTTATATTATTAAACCTTTTAAATCAATGGAAGTGTTTACGGCATTGCAAATAGCTGCTGAAAACTTTAGTAATAAAAAAGCCGACAATTTCATTCTTATAAAAGATGGATATACTACCATTAAACTGTTTCTTTATGAAATTATCTATATTAAATCTGATAATAATTATATAGAAATTTACACAGAAAAAACTAAATATCTTGAACGAAACAGCCTTGAAAGTATACTATCAACAATAAACTCCGATAACTTCATGAAAGTTCACAGATCATATGTTATAAACCTGAATCACTTAAAAGAATTCAAATCAAATACAGTTATTCTTGGTGAACGATCAATTCCGGTATCCCGAAAATATATCAAAGAACTTAAGGATATAATTGCAGGTAGATAATTCTAAAACAAACCCCTAATTGTTAAGGAAAACAATCAAAAAAATTCCATTCTCATACTTTTTTCTGTCATTCACCACAATTTAGAAGCATTCTAAATAAAGTGTAATATAATTGTCAATCGTTTGAATTTAGATAATAATTGAAAATTAGAAACATGAAAAAAACCACTACTACTCTTTATGTTATTCTTGCAATGATTTTCGGAATGGGAAATGCCTTTGCACAGAATGGAGAATGCTTAACACCTGTAGATTATACTGCAGTAATTGGTGCTGACGGCACTGCTACTATTAATCCGGAGAATGTTGTAAACATTGGAGATGATTGTTCATTTGCATCACTTACCGTATCTCCCAATGAGTTCAGTTGTGAAGAATTAGGAATACAAACAGTATCTATTACAGGCACAACTCCATTACAGCCAACAGGTAATTATACATCCGTTCCAGCACCAGGTATTTATGGTTTTGGGCCAGGGGTAGATATGGCTTCTGGTGATATTGATGGCGATGGTGATATTGATATTGCTGCAGATAGAGGATGGCAAAGAAACCAATCTAATTATTTTGCACCGATAGCCAAGTCTGGTAGTAATCTAGCAGGAGTACAGCTTGGTGACCTTGACGGAGATGGTGATCTTGATTTGGTTTCCACAACTTCCATATATCATTGGAATGGTTCAGGTTATGTTTATATGCAAAATATAAGTACGGAATTTAATATAAATATGCCCATTTTTGGAAGTGCTTCATTAGCTGATTTTGACAATGATGGCGACCTTGATTATTATGTTCAGACCTATTATTGGGGAGAGAATGGAAAAGAAAGGCTGTTTATAAATGATGGATCAGGAACATTTACTTTGGGTAATAGTTTTGTAATTAGTTCATACCAGATGACATCTGCTGCCGGAGACTTTGATGAAGACGGAACAATGGATGTTGTTATTGCCGGATATTACGATGTATATGTTGGGTTCAATGATGGAGCATTTGTAAATGGCGACCCAGTAAACTTCAACTTTACAAGTGTTTTCTCCAATGGTAATGATTATATTAGAGATGTTAAAGCCAAAGATTTTAATGGTGACGGTCATCTTGACCTGGCATTTGTTGGCTATCCAAGTATAAATTCAGTCAGAGGTCTTGTTATGATGTTTGGTAATGGTGATGGAACATTCCAGAATGCTCAATTAATTGATGCATATGGTTTCTCTTGGGATATGGATGTGAACGATTATGAAGGTGATGGTGACCTTGATATAGTTAGTTTAGTAAACGGTGAGAATGCAAGACTTTATCTTAATGATGGCAGCGGTAATTTCACTACAACCGAACTTGGTTTCAAGGGAATTTATAATAATACTACCAGAATCATAATGGATGACTTTAACGATGATGGTATCTGTGATTTTGCAAAATCAGGTGAAGTTCTCATTACAGAATGGCTGCCTGGTGAAGAAATTACTGTTACTTCAAATGTAACTGTAACCGATCCTAACAGCGTATGTAATGCTGCACCTGTTGCTATTGCTCAGGATGTTACAGCAAGTACTTCTGCAAATTGTGATGCCAGCGTAGCAATCACTGATATCGACAATGGTTCTTATGATCCTGATGGCGACGCCGTTACCTATAGCGTTTTTCCTGAAGGTCCATATGCATTGGGTAATACCACAGTTACACTTACTGTTTCTGATGGTGAATTATCATCAACTGCTTCAGCAATTGTAACTGTTGTAGATGACGTTGCACCTGTAATATCAACCCCATCTTCACCAATTACATTATGGCCTCCTAACCATAAGTACAAAACTATTAATGTTAGTGAATGCTTCACAGGTGTATCTGACAATTGCGGCGTTGTATCATCATCGGATATTGTTATCACAAAAGTAACAAGTGATGAACCTGAAAACGCAAAAGGTGGTGGTGATGGAAATACCGTTAACGATATGGTAATTGCATCTGATTGTAAGTCTGTTGAATTGCGTAAAGAACGCAAAGGAAATGGAAACGGTCGTGTTTACACTATCCACATGGAAGTAACCGACGACAATGGCAATACAGGTTCGGCTACTTATCAAGTACATGTTCCAAAGAATAATAACGGAACTGCGGTTGATGATGGTGCAGTATATGAAGTTACAGGAAACTGTGGTGGAAATAAATCTGTACTAGCCAATTTTGATGGGGCTAAAAATGAAGTAACAATGAAAGCTTATCCAAACCCAACAAATGGAACTGCAACCATAGAAATTTCATTTGAACAAACCACATATGCAAAAGTTGATGTTTACAACTCATATGGTCAAAATGTTGTAACTCTTAAAGATGGAATTATTGAGGCAGGAGTTGTTACTAAACTCCAACTTGATGGATCATCTTTACCAAAGGGAATATATTATATTCGACTACAGGCTGAAAACAATATATTCAGTACACAAAAGCTAATAATTACTAAGTAATACTAATATCAACAATTGTTCTCTAGGAGCCGGTCAGTAATATGATCGGCTCTTTTTTTTATGGTGAGAATCAGTAACTGACCTGTATACAACAGATTTAATTTTCCTCCTCAACTTCTTCTCCAAGATAATGTAATATTACTCTGTTTGTAATTCCTCTTTTGGTTATTGGACTACTGGCAACAATAATAACCGGATCACCAACCTGAGCCCACCCATTTGTAAGCATCATTTCATTAACAGCAGCGATAAACTTACTACCTGATGAGGGTTGCTTCATACATGTTGGTGAAATACTGTAAAGTATTGATAGTTGTTGCAATCTTCTACGATTTTCACCACATGCGATAATTGGAATATTCATTTTCTGCTGTGAAAGGAAAACGGAGCTTCCTCCAGAATGTAACCATGTTACAATATATTTTGCTTTCATATCCTTTGCCATCATAGCAACTCCGCGTGCCATAGCTGCTTTTCTTCTAAGAAATCCCTTATAAGGTGAAATTGTTAATGAAGGGTCTGAGTTTTCTACCTGATAAAAGTTTGTTTTCTTAGCTACCCTGACCATCATTTCAACTGCCTTTATTGGATATTTCCCTATGGCTGTTTCACCGCTTAACATCACGGCATCTGCACCGTCCATTACAGCATTTGCAACATCACTTACTTCTGCTCGTGTTGGTACCGAACTGTCTATCATGCTCTCCAGCATTTGAGTAGCAACAATTACAGGCTTCATCTGTTGCTTACAAACATTTATAATTTTCTTTTGCAGAAGGGCTACTTCTGCCAGATCCATTTCCACACCAAGGTCACCACGTGCTACCATAATTCCGTCACTTTCCGCGATAATCTCTTCAAGATTATCAATTGCCTGTGGCTTTTCTATTTTGCTGATTATCGGAATGTAATTATTATCAAAATCTGTGGAAAACCCCAGATCTCCACTTGTAACATTGAGTCCGGCAGGTCTGGCATTGCGCTCCATCATTTTGTTTTTCAGAAGTATTACATCATCCTTCGACCTAACAAAGCTAAGGGCAAGATAATCGAGTGATTTTTCGATGGCATAGTCAAGACATAGAAAATCTTTTTCTGTCATGGATGGCATAGAAAGTTCACTTTCAGGCAGATTAATTCCCTTGGCAGATGTAAGAAGGTTTCCTTCAACTACTTCACATTTAAGAATAGTTTTTTCCCCGTGCCCTTCTTTACTAATACATCTCAACTCAATATTTCCATCATCAAGTAATATTTTCTCATCCGTTTTAACTTCATCGATAAACGGTGGATATGTTGTTGAGAATGTGTGCTCATTACCTTCAGAGCCACCAAGAACAGTTTGCTTTGTAAACATTATGGTCATTCCTTTTTCCAGCTGAACTCCCCCAGAAATAACCTTACCGGTTCTAATTTTTGGGCCTGAAAGATCACCGAGTATCCCAACAAACTTACCTGTTTCGGATTCGGCTTTACGAATATTGTTGATTCTCATGTCGTAGTCTTCAAACGATCCATGTGAAAAATTGATTCTAAAGACCCTGACTCCTGCTTCAATAAGTTTATATATTTGCTCAAAAGATTCAGTTGCCGGTCCTATGGTGGCTATGATTTTGGTCATTAAAAATTCGTCGCTCTTCATATTAAATAATTTTTGGTAAAAGTAACTATACCATACTCCGGGTTACCAGAATAAAACTAAAAATATAAAAAAACAAATAAAGAAATAGTATTAAAGGACCTATTGCATTAATGCAAACGATATAAAAGAAGAATTGATAACAATTTTCCTCATTACCATTTGCTTTTTTCTCTTTGAAATCTCATCATGGTTTACCAAAAATAATCCACTAAGATTATTGGAAAAATGAAACACTGATTAATAATGAAATATAGAGAAATAACCGGAATTCTAATTTCCAGTTATTTCTGCTATAGTTTATTTCTATTTCAAAGTTACTTTCGACAAATATCGTTTCTCACCCGAAATATATTCCACAATGAATACACCTCGTGGTATTTCTTGTACAGAAATGGTAGTATTTTCCAATGATAATATTTCTTCATGACGAATAACCCGTCCATATATATCATAAATTCGTAATATGCCCGACTGTTCAAATTCTCCATCAAATGAGATTTTGGTACTTGCCGGATTTGGATAAACTGACAGGTCTTTTGTTTCGGGAATATTTCTTAATCCAACAAAATAGTCGTTTGAATCAACCACCACAAACTGATGCATCATGCTCGTATCTTCATGTGTAAGTATATGACAATGATACATATATCCCTGGCTTGCAGCCAATGGACCCGGGAAGCTGTCAAATCGTGCTTCAAAAGTTAGGATTGCCCCCGGACGAATTAGTTGTACATCTTTATATCCAAAAAGTTCATCTGGTAGATTAGGGTAAGTATATGTTGCTACAGTATCTAGCATACCCACTTTACCTTCATATTCCACCACCTGAAACTGTACTTTATGTATATGAAATGGGTGAGACTTATTTGTAATATTATGAATCACCCATCTTTCTTTTGTATTTACCAATACTGTATCGTTTATTACTGCCATATCCATTGGAGTGCCATCAATAGTCCATACATTACCGCTTCCTCCCGATCCCATAAGCCTCTTTTCTCTGGTTTTGAAAACAGGGCCTGGTGCAAGATTATATTCAACCAGAGTGGAAGGTAGTGTTGTAATCGGGTTAGTTGAACTTAAGTTGTAGTCTACAATAAAAGCCATTAAAGCACTACCAATAGTTTGACCATAATTAGCATCTGCTGGCACACTTAAATTTGACATGTAAATGGTATCACCATCGCTAAATTGAGCAAAGTCAACCAAAAATTCCCTACGATCACCTACCGACATCAATGTAGAATCTGCAGGACGCGGAACATCCACATATCCACCACCTGTAGCAATCATCCACATTGAAGTGAAATTATTTGGTGACTGCAATTGAGTAGATAATGCTATATGATACATTTTCCGCGGACTTCCATTTAAAATTCTCAGCCTAACAATTTCCGGTGGTACATTTAAATAACCACCAACAACTCCGTTAATTAGAGTATAAGGACCGTTACCCGGTTTTTCTCCTGCCTTAATTGCTGTAGCAGTCGGTGGAGTTGTAGTGGAATCCAGCACAAAACCTTTTTCCTGAATTACAATGGGGAAATCATTCTCACCGTAATCTGTTGGTAATTGCGTGTATAGAGGATCGTTATCAGGATCTTCCACAATGATTAATCCAGCTAGCCCACGAATAACCTGATCGGTTGTTAAATCCATAAGATGTGTATGATACCAAACTGTCTGAACCTGATCAATTACATCAAAATATGGAGTCCAGTTCGATCCATTGATTATCACCTGGTGAGGTCCTCCATCCATTTCACCTGGGATATTTAGCCCATGCCAGTGAACGGTTGTATTAGCCCCGTCAGGGAGCATATTTGTGATATCAAACTCCAAATGCTCACCTTTGTTAAATATTAAAGTTGGGCCCAGATACGACATATGCTCATTGCCTGGTTGCCCGCTTTTATTATAGCAATATGTAGCTAGAGGCAGATTAATATTAATTTCAGTAACTGATCCATTGGGATCAAAATTATGTTGTCCGCCTGAGATATCGATATCAAATGAATTCCCCATCATCCGGTAAGGTATGGGAACCTCATTGGTAAATGTTTGTGCCTGCATGAAGGACCATGAGGGTAGTAGTGCTAATAGTAACACTAGAATGTTAAGAGTAAAAATATTCTTCATAATAATATATTTATGGTTAGTAGATATTAAATTCTCAAACCATTGAACCTACTCTTTTAAGGATTTTCGGCATCCTCCTATTTATTGGAAAGTGTGATGCATCACATTTGAATTATGACAATAATAATTTTTAGGAGTTTATTTATAAGGAAAAACAGACTAAATTACCATTGGCTCATGTGAATTAACACCACTGTTATTCAAGGGTTTATACTGCTTGTTTAGACCTTACCCTTTGTTTTAAAACACTCAAATATAATAGCATTATATTTATTTTGTTATTATTTAACAGTAACTTAACACAAAAGCATTATCGTGATATCAACCTCTTAATTGAGATCACTATGAACAAAGGAATTTGTAATAGATTCAGGTAAAAATTTTAGTATGAACGTACCTGCATTAAAGAGTAAAACTTAAATTACTTTGCTAATTGTTTCAATTACATCACCTCAATTAATATTGCAGCCTTCCCTACCACGTAGATTTTTCGTAAATGTAAGAATATCAAAATGCTGAATTTGAAATTTTTATTGTTATATTTACATCGAATAATGATAGGTCTCCACCATAACTAATTGAAATAGAAGTAATGAATATTTCAAACTGCCCTATTTAAAATTCTTATAAAATAGTTTGGGCGTGTTTATTCTTATTAGTGAATTACAATAGAGTTATAAATTGGTGTACTAATAACTCTAAACCTGTTGTTTGTTGTATTAACACATCTCGCTATGAAAACAATCCTTATAATTGCTGATCAGAAAAATGATTATCCAACTATTCTGAAAAACAGTTTTCCGGAGTATAAAATACTTTTAACATCTTCTGGTAAAAAAGGATTAGAAATTGCAAGTAATGAAAGTGTTGACACAATAATATTAAAAAATCAAAAGCCTGATTTTGATGGATATAAAATATGTATTCTATTAAAAGAAAATGCCTCTACATCAAATATTCCAGTCATATTATTCAGCCCAACGAAATCAGATCCTAAAAGCAGAGTGAAAGGATTGAAATGTGGGGCTAATGCCTACCTGTCGGCACCTATTGATCCTGATGAACTGGTCGTCCAGATAGAAATTATGCTAAGGGTAAAAGAAGTTGAGGATGAATTAAAAGTAAAAAACCTTGAACTCGAAAAGATGGTACAGAAGAAAACCATTGAGTTTGTTGATAGTCAGGAAAAGTATAAAGCCCTTTACGAAAATGCACCTTTACCATATCAGTCTTTAAATGAAGATGGTAGCTTTAATGATGTAAACCCTGCATGGTTGAATACTTTAGGCTATTCCAGAGAAGAGGTTATTGGAGCATACTATAAGGACTTCCTTCATCCGGATTGGGAAGTCCATTTTGAAGAAAATTTTCCAAAATTTAAAGAAAGGGGATATGTTCATGATGTAAGTTTCAAAATCCGACATAAAAAAGGTCATTACCTGGAGATCTCTTTTGAAGGGTGTATAGGATATAATCCCGATGGTAGTTTCCGGCAAACATATTGTGTTTTTCAGGATGTTACAGAAAGGAATAAGATTCAACGAGAAATGTCAATATCCAAGGAAAGATTTGATCTGGCAATAAATGCTGCCCAGGATGGTTTGTACGATTGGAATCTTGTGGATAATACTATTTATTATTCTCCCTCATGGAAAAGAATGTTAGGTTATTCTGATGAAGAGCTACCCAACGACTTCTCAATTTGGGAATCAAATATTCATAAAAGTTATGTTGAGAGGTCCTGGAAGATGCAGAACGAACTTATTAACAAAGAGCGTGATAGGTTCGAAATGGAATTCAAAATGAAACACAAAGATGGCCATTGGGTTGATATTCTATCAAGGGCCGAAGCTGTTTTTGATGAATCGGGAAAAGCAGTAAGAGTTGTTGGAACACATGTTGATATTAGCGAACGCAAAAAAGCAGAAAAGGATCTGAAACAAAAGCAATATTACTTGTCCAAATCCCAGGAAATGGGGAAAATTGGTACCTGGGAGCTAGATATTGTTAATAATAAGCTTACATGGACAGATGAAAACTATAGAGTGTTTGGCATTCCTGTTGGCACCGAAATGACCTATGATCTTTTCCTAGACTGTATACATCCCGATGATAGGGATTATGTTAACAAAGAATGGATGTTAGCATTGGATAATAAACCATATGACATTGAGCACAGACTTATTGTTGATGGAGAAGTTAAATGGGTTAGGGAAAAAGCTGATTTAACTTTTGATAAAAAAGGGAAAGCTATTTCAGCAATTGGATTTACTCAGGATATTTCTTCACAAAAGGAAAAGGAAAAGGAAATCACTGATAATGAATATAAATTCGGTCTACTTGCTAATAATACAACTGATTTTGAATATTGGATTGATGAAAATGGTAAATATGTTTATTTATCATCATCATGTGAAAAGATTACAGGTTATAAAGTTGAAGAATATCTGAATAAGCATACCTTGCTTCAAAGCTTAGCACTACCCAAATATAAGGATTATGTATGTGATCATTTTAAAAAAGGGATTGAGCATAAGTCAGATGCTTGCTTCGAATTTGAAATAAAGCATAAGAACGGAGAAATAAGATGGATTGAGCATAGCTGTACTCAGGTAAAAGATAAAGATGGTGTTTATAAAGGAAGACGAGGAACTAATCGTGATATTACTGCACGTAAGGTCATGGAGCAGGAAATTCATATTAGTGAGGAAAGGTATCGTAGTTTAATGCAAAACCTTCCAGTTGGAGTTTTTCGTTCAGCATTTGATGGATCAATTCTTTCTGCTAATCCTGCCATGGCAAAAATATATGGATACGGTTCAGTGGAAGAACTATTGGAGGTTTCAGCCCTGGACTTATATTCAGCTGCAGATACAAGAAATACCATGCTTGCTGAATTAAAGGAAAAGGGAACCCTACTTAATTATGAAACAATTGAATTAAAAAAAGATGGTTCACAAATCTGGGTTTCAATAAACTACAAAGCAATTTATGATGGCAAAGGGAATATAAAATTTATTGAAGGAGTTATAGTTGATATAACTGATCAAAAGAGAGCAAAAGAAGATTTAGAAAAAAGTGAAGTGCTTTACCGCTCAATATTTCAGGCATCTTTCATTGGATTCTGGATTACTGATATGAAAGGAAACATTTTAGTTGTTAATGAGGCCTATTGTAAAATGACCAAGTTTTCCGAAAATGAGTTGTTAAAGATGCATGTTTCACAGATCGACATCAATGATAATAAGAAAATTGTAGAGGATCGTATAGTTAATATTGTAAAAAATAAACATGAATTCTTTGAATCACAACATAGAACCAAAAAAGGTAAAAATATCGATGTTGAAGTAAGTTTGCATTATCAGGATATAGAAGGAGGTCGGATTATCTGCTTTTTCAATGATATAACAGAACAAAAGAAGGCATTTGATAATCTTATTCTTAACAAGAAACGAATAGAGACATTACTTAGGTTAAATCAAATGTCAGGTAAGTCTCTGGATGATATTTATGAATTTACTCTGGAAAAAGCTGTTGAATTAACGAATAGTAAATTTGGATTTTTAGGTTTTCCTAACAAAGATGAGACAAAAGTAGATATTTATAACTGGTCGGGCGAAGCAATGAAAGAATGCATGGTTCAAGAAAACACTTTGCAGTTTATTGTAGAAAAAGCTGGAATATGGGGCGAAGTAATTCGCTCCCGGAAACCAATGATAATTAATGATTTTGAAAAACCTAACCCATTAAAAAAAGGTGTTCCTACTGGTCATGTTAAAATCCATAACTATTTGAGCATCCCTGTTTTTTCTGGAAATAAAATTGTAGCAATTGTATCAGTTGCCAATAAAGGATCGGATTATCAAACTATTGATAAGGATCAATTGGTATTACTATTGGAAGGAATGTGGAACTTTGTTCAAAGGAAAAGAATTCAGGAGGATTTACAAATTGCTAAGGTTGAAGCTGAGTTTATTGGAAATAAATACAGCACCCTGATTTCTACTATGTCAACAGCTTTTGCATTGCATGAGATGATTTTCGATGAAAATTATGAACCTGTTGATTATAGATTTATTGAAACCAACAAAGCATGGAGTGATATTGTTGGTATAGATTCTGATTCCGTAATTGGTAAAACAATAAAAGAATTAATACCTGATATTGAAAATACCTGGCTTCAGTCATATGGCAGAGTTGTTAAGTCAGGAATTGCCGAAGAATTTGAGGAATTTAATGCGGCTACAAATAAATACTATCATGTTTATGCATATAGACCTGTTTCAGGACAGTTTGCAGTATTATTTAACGACATTACAAGTAGGAAAGAAGACGAAAAGGAACTTATTCATGCCAAAGAAAAAGCAGAGGAAAGTGATAGACTTAAGTCAGCGTTTTTAGCAACAATGTCTCATGAACTCAGAACACCTCTAAATGCAATTATTGGATTCTCCGACATTATTACACCTAAAACCTCCATAGATAAAGCAGTTTCATATGGGAAAATCATAAACTCTAGTGGTAACCAGTTGCTGGGAATTGTAGATGACCTTTTTGATATTACTTTAATTGAATCCGGACAAAGCAATGTCTCTATTGATAATGTCAATATCGATTATGTATTGCGATTGCTAAATAAGTCGATAAAAGCTGATCAGGATTCACTCAATAAAGAGGATATTAGTATTTCCTTTGTTGAATCTGATATTATTTCTGATTTGGAAATTGAGACAGATAAAACAAAGTTTAAACAAGTATTGACGAACTTATTGAGAAATTCTTTGAAGTTTACTGAAAAAGGATACATTAAATATGGATATGTTATAAAAGAAGTAAATAAGCAAAGAGAAGTAGAGTTTTATGTAGAAGATACTGGTATTGGAGTGCCTATAGAGAAACAAGATATTGTTTTTGAGAGGTTTCGCCAATTAGATGATTCACACACCAGATTGTATGGTGGAGTAGGATTAGGATTAGCAATATCCAAGAAACTTGTTGAATTATTAGGCGGAAGAATTTGGTTGGATACTAACTATACAAAAGGAGCACGTTTTTGTTTTACAATACCAATTGTTAAAACACAATCAGAAACGAAAAAAATAGAGAATCCTGAAGGTGTGTTTGACAAGGATTATCAGAAATATAAGATTCTTATTGTTGAGGATGATGAATCAAGTTATGATTACTTACAGATTATTTTATCTGATATTGGTTTTGAAACGTTTTGGTCAGAGAATGGGATAGAAGCGATTGAAGTTGTTAAAAAGAGAGATATAGATTTGATTTTAATGGATATTAATATGCCTGAACTAAATGGTGTTGAGGCAACAAAGATTATCAAGAAATTGAATCCGAAAATCCCAATTATTGCCCAAACAGCCTATGCCATTGCGGGTGATAAGGAAAGGTTCTTAGATTCTGGTTGTGATGATTATATTTCTAAACCAATAAAACGAGATTTACTTCTTTCTAAAATATCATCTCTATTGTGAATTCACGAATATTAGAAATCAAATAACAGAAAAAACATAGGTAACATCATAAAAAAAAGATAATTAATGAAGAGGTTTATTTATTTGATAGAACAAACCTGAAGTAAATTATATGGTTACTATGGAGCCAATTTATGAAATTTTGACCTGATTTTAATAGATATTAAAATGCCAATATTGAATGGTTATGATTCAAAGAGCAAAATAAGAGAGTTTAATAGAATTTAAGTTTTTACAATTTCTCTACTTTAGATGCTTTTCTAAATATCTCTCGATCAGCTAAGTAATTAATAGACATATACTGAATTTCATTATTACGGTCATTATAAAATGTGACAAAATAACCCCCCATATCCAGATCCATAAAATATTGGTTTTCAGCAATGGTAATTAGTTTAATCTTATAGTCTGTATCCACTTTTAGATATAAAGAATCCCTTATCACCTCAATATCAAAAATATCTTGTGATTTTATTCCAACATACTGCCCCTTGAAAATGTCTAATCCTATCTCATTATTTTCATTGTATATGTTTTCCAGTCCGTATTGCTTTGCAATTTCAAAATAAAGACTAATTGCTCTTTTGTAGTACAATTGGTTAAGCCTAAGTTGGTTTCTTATACCAATAATTGAATATTTACTCACAAGCGATTTGTACAGATCTGATGATAGAAAGAAATCGATCATTTCTTCATTGGCATCCTGGGTAAACGAAAGTTTTCCAAACGAAGAAGTATTTTCTATCAGTGACGTCATAACATCATTGTAAACATACTCATGCATAGTTTTGTTGTCGCGTTCCAGGTCATCGGTTATCTCGTAAAGGTCTTTAATCTCGTTTATGAGTTGCTCCTGATAACAGTTTTCTGAATTATTAATTTCAATTAAATTCTGAAAGGCTTTTTCTTCAATATTGGTATTTATATAAGATAGAATTAAGTATGACAATTTTTGGTTATTTCTATAATCTGATCCTTCTACGGAATCCATAATTACTTTGTAGATTAAGGAATCCTTCATTCTATACTCTATGATAGCTTCTCTACAGGCATTAATATTGCCTTCCATCTCTTCGTAAACTCTTATAATATTATTATCAATTTGTTGGTGATAAGCTTTTTCTGCATACCAATTATTGATGAAAAGAGCTGATAGTATACCTATTATGATAAATAGTATCTCGCCCAGAGCATATAATAAATAAGTTCCTGTTTTTTCCTTTTTTATATATTGAAGTTTATAGAATTTCATATACGTTATGTTTAATCATAGTAGAGGTTGTAATTACAGATATTTCTTTAAATAAAAAGTTGTATTATTCTAACTAAGATAAGATTCTGGAAAAAGGGCATGTAAATAATATAAATGGTTGTTTAACTACATTCAAATGCTTTACTGTAAATCAAAAAATAGTCCGATAGTTTTTTATTTACAAATTCTGCCATTTCAGGATGACTGTTATTTCTATTGAAAAAAATAAAGCTGCCAAACAAACTACTTTTCTCATTTCCCTTTTTAATAATCTTAATTCATATTATTCAACGAAAGATTCTTTCTAACCGCAGGCATTGTGTAAAGAGGGTCGAGCGACTTTGGTACTGGCCAGTATATTCTGGTTTGCAGTGAAAAAGGACCATCGTAAGCTGGCAACCAATTTGAAACCTTATCCTTCCCAGGGTTATCTTTTTGAATAAAAATATCAAGCGACCCATCACTATTGTATTTAAGTCCTTCGGTTGCACTGCCAATCACGTACCTGTCAATTTCATTATCCATAAGCAATTGCGAAGGAAGCTTATACATTGTAAGCGACCAGAATGCTTTTGCTGGAGGGATCTCGTCTTTCTCAAAACGTAATACATAAGTTTGCTTTGAACCATCAAGGTGTTCACCATCTGAATCGAAAGTAGTTTCAGGGTAAAAGGCTTCTTCAAGATCGTTACCCCAAAGTCCGAAATAAGCGGCAGCTGCTCGTATTAAATATTTTCCATTCATCGCTTCACGAGTTCCAAATGCACCTGATACCTGTTGCCACCCATTCTTCCGTTCACCAAGTTCCATTGATGCAGCTTTTATTTTTTTTATGGCGGATTGTATCCCTTCGTTTATGGCCACAATTATTTCGGGATTATAATCATCCAGATTAAATGCTTTGCCTGATTTAATACCAATTTTGGCAAACTTTGCAAAAATCTCTTTTTCTGATTGATGTATTTTCACATGAGCCAACAATGCATTGAGGTAGCTGATGAAATTTTCATTGGACACATTTGCCGAATTATATGGAGGTATATCCGGATCTTCAGTTACCACAGCACTTTCAACCAAGCCATTGTATACATTCAGCGACTCAACTGTATATTGATTTAAAATTGCCTTTGTATTTGGAACATCATCAGGTCCAAACACCTGGGTTCTTGCAAGTGCCAGTAAATAGTTGCCTTCAGATCGAATAACCCTATCAATTCCATCAGGAGTTTCTCCGCCCCAATTTGGTCCAACAAACATGTAAGTACCCGATCCGAAACCAGTTTTTCTTGTGCCTATATAATCAATGTTATGAGTATACATGTCGATGATTTGAAAGGAATAATACCTCCCGTCAGTAATTTCAGGCACTTTTAATATCTGAGGTTGTTCTGACAGATCGAACCAAACAGCAGAGTAAAAAGTATCGTTATTGGGGCGTACAATAATGGTGTCCTTTGGCGAGCTTAGCTCCGGATTATGAAATATTACATTAAACGGAGCAGTGTATGCTCCCGATTCGGGATACATAGCCATTGCAAACATCATCTTATAATGATCCAGCATGGGATATGCAAAAATGTAGGCTTCCTCGGCTATTTGCCTGGCCTCTTCAGATGTTATCTTCTTTTGCTGCTGGCCACATGAAACCAATAATAAACTTAACAACACAACTACAGGTACAATAAACTTTTTCATACTTGAAAGATATTAATTAATTATTTTGATGGGTGGATTTATCCATTGTCCTGAGAGGGCTTCTTCTTCAGGACCATACAAGCGCATTACGGCGTAAAAAGGACCATCAGGAGCAGGAAGCCAGTTGGTTTCCTTATCCACTCCAGGAGAATCTTTTTGAATATAAATAGTTAATGAACCATCATCATTCATTACAAAATCATCCATCATAGTAGAGTTTACTATATATCTGCTAATTGGATTGTTTATTAACAATTGAGTTTTTCCATCGTACATTGTTATTGACCAGAATGATTTTACAGGAGGAAACTCACTATTTTCAAAAGTCAAGGTGTAATTATTTCGTGAGGCATTTAAAGGGTTGCCATGATCATCAAAGAGGTAGGTTGGGTAAATTGCCTCTTTGCCTGAATTTCCATATAAACCTCGATCGGCTGCTACTGCTCTTAGGAGATCTATTTTTGTAAGATTATAATTTTGTTTAGCACTGTTTATCAGGAAATCCCGGGTACCAAAGATTTTTGCGCTGATTAATGGATCATCAGAATTTTCGCTTATAAACCCCTCTATGTCAGCAATCCCATCCTGAACACCCAATTTTATTGCTTGCAAAGCTTCTGCATTGAATCTGGTGGAATCAAAACCATCTTTCGTACCTATTCCTAATCTGGAAAACCTTTCCAATAATTCCTTTTCTTCATCATTTGGGTTTAGAAATTGAAGCATATGACCAAGGTATTTGAAAGCATTTATTGAAAACTGATCACCTTCAACCCATACAGGAAAATTATTGTGATCAATTGATGGAGTTGACTCTTTACCCATATATTCACTCAATGTTTGCAATTGATAGTCTGCCTGTATTGATCTAACATTTGCAATATCTTTTTCACTCAATAACTGGGTACGAACTATGTTAAGAAACAAATCCGTTTCACATCTGATAATATTGGTTATTCCATCAGGCACTTTGCCATTCCAGTTGTCGGTAGCAACAAGATACTTCGCAGCGTTATTGCCAGTTGTAAGGGTCCCGATATAGGCAAAATTATGAGTATATAAGTCTATCAACTGAAACGAATAATAACGCTCCGGCTCCATATCAGGTAGGGTAATAACAACAGGTTCCTGACTTATATCACACCAAAACATACAATATGGAGTATCAGAATTGGGTGTAACCACTGCTTTATCTTCTGGTGTATATAACCGGGCATCGCATGACTTTTGATTAAACTCACCCTTGTATTCAAGCGAATTCTTATCCAATACATATGCAAACAATGTTTTATAATTCATTACAATCGGGAAGCCAAAAATATAAGCTTCCTTGGCAATCTGCCTAGCTTCTTGTGGAGTAAGCTTTTCTGATTTCTGATTGCAACCGACGATAAATGTGGTAATAATAATGGTAACTAAAATTATGGCTGTATTCTTCATATTTGGTTAATTCAGTTTTATTTTAAGTTCATGATAGTTATCATATGAATTTTACCATGATGCCCTTTCTACTATCGAAAAAGTAAGCAACCTATGATAGATATCATCTTTTATAGTTCATAAACTCCATATGTGATCACACAGCTTTGACAAGAGTTTAGAAGTATAATGGAATGCTATTTTACTAATCCTTTTCCAAACCTGAATGATAGTCCTAGTCCAATATTTATCGAGTTAAAATTATAGCTTTTCTCTACATCATTAATATCAAGGGTGTTATAGCTGTATTTAAGACTTCTTACATCGTCTTTCAGATATGTGTTTCCATCGTATTCTACCGAAAAATATAATCCAAATTGTTTAATTGCATTCCAATGTATTTTAACACCAGGTGAATAACTAATACCGGCAAATAAATTGGTTTTAGTCTTGTATTCAAAGGTAGTATTGTTCTGTGTATAAATAACGGAATTTGCAGGAGAAGCAAGAAAATTTACCCCAAAGTAGAAATAGGGTTCAATTTGCCACTTTTCAAAAATACTGCCAAGATATGATATACCAAGCTCGGAGCCCATCGACCAGAATGCGTATGTTTGAGTTAAATCGTATTGATCGCTAGTGATGCCTAGTTTGTTTTTTAAATCGGTCTCAAACGATTTTGTATCTATACCATATCCATTACCCGACAATCGTATTCCAAACCCCAAATTATTCTTCAGAAAATAATTAAACTCCAAGCCACCGGCAGAATTAAAATCAACATATCCGGCACTATTGTTATTGATATCCTTTTTTGTAATATCTCCAAATACAAATCCCTCTTGTCCAAAGGCCGAAATTCGCATAAACTGTGCATTAACTGTACTTATTGATGATATAATAACAAATACTATAAAAATGGATACTCTGGTAGCTTTCATAATGTAAGGTTATATGATTAATAGAATTAATTAATTTACCGGACAAATTTAATTTGTATCAATAGAAAAACCTGAACAGGGGTGTCGAATAATTTTCAGGATCTAATTCGCTGTTATCAAAACTATTGATTTTATTCGTTAGTTATTCTTAATATGCTAGCCATAATACTCTCTGCTAGATCAGTCATTGATTTTACACTAAAATTGTTAAAATCCAGTGTTGCATACCAGGCATCTGTCAAAGTATTGTAAAAGTCAAATATTTCTTCGTAGGTATACTCAAACCCAAAATAGGCTTTTATCTGAGGCAATATGCCTTTTATAACGTCTTTATTACCTTTAATATACAAATCGTTATAATTTACTATGTGGCGATTTTTTAGCAACTGCTTATAAAACATAAGGCTTGTTTTATAATTATACAGTGCTTCATAGAGATCAGGAATTAGAATCTTAATTTTTGAAATCTCGTCTCTAACTACTACTATTTTAGAGCTATGATATTGCAGAAGTTCATCAATAAGATCATCTTTATTGGTAAAATGATAATAAAAGGTTGTTCTTGGAAGGGCCTCTTTTATAGATATTGCTTTTAAACTGAAGTCTGGTCCATGTTCCGCGAACTCTTGGTATGCAACATTTAACCATTTTCTATATGTAGCCTCTTGTTTCATAATCTATAGTAGACACAAAAATACAGAATGTATTGAATGGTTTTTATCATCTGGTAATATAACTTGCTGTCAACTTAACCCAGTTAAGATTCAATATATATAACTATTTGAATTATCAACTAGAAGTAATAATCAGGAAATTGACTGTTCAATAAAATATCCTATCCTATAAAAACACAGAAATCTAACAACTAATATGTTATGAGGTTTTTTGTGGACCCACCAGGAGCACTCCATTTTTACCATTTAAACACCTATATGTCTGTTTATAAGCCCATAACATAACCCTAAGAAATATCCTAAAATAGCACAATTTTCTTAATCAAATATTTTTAGCGAGAAAACGCTTAATAACAATCCCTCACCTGCATTACTTGCTGAATACTAGCAAGATACAATGCGGGTTTCTTTGTTATGATATTGCATAAATAAAAGCAGATTTTCTTCCACAGTCACAAAATAAGTCACAAATTTTTACTATAATAGTAGTAGGGAAATCTAATTCAACAATCAGGTAATTAGATAAATAGCCCGTGTTTCTTTATAGTTAAATCTGTAATTAAATCAAACCTATAAAGATGAAAAAATGTCAACTTTTAGATTACGCTCAAATGGTAGTATTTACATCTACCATTATTATGGTGATTCTAACCCTATCAGAATCTCAACTAAACTAAAAATCGATCCTACCAAATGGGATAATGCTAAACAAAAAGCTAAGAGTTCCAACTACAAATCCAATGGTAAATTTATCAATCGTGAATTGGTCAAACATGAAGCTGCAATAGAGAAGGCTGTACAATACTATGAGCAGAACAAAGTAGTATCTGTTATTGCTTCAGCTTTTATAGCACCAAAGTGAATCACCAGCTTACAGTTTGAGATTTAGCGGATGAGCAAACAGATAATTCATTCTACGGATTTGGGCTTTGTCACAATAATTGCATACTCAACACTACCAGAGTACCCTCAAACTAATCTGTTCGTGAAGCATTGTGAAAAACAAAGCTCCACATCCACCGTTTGCTCATCTATTTTGCTCGCCTGCGCGGCGATTCCGACTGCATCGCCGTCATAGTTTTTGTAACCTGGACTCGGAGTAATGACAAAAACAAAGCCAGCTCTATGTGTCAACATAGCGGAAATGCACTACGTGCTTTTATTTCCACACCGGAAGCTTAACTCGCGGCGGCTCGCGGAAGAAGGGAAGCGTGGTTATTAAGTATTTGAAATTTTCTTTTTACCTCACCAACATCACAGTCCCCATCTTCACCTCAGATGGAGTATTTGAGTACATTGATGTATTGTAGCTTACTTTAAAAACATATGATCCAGCAATGCACATTGTTCCTTGATAAGTACCATCCCAGCCCTGTGAGATGTCGTTTGTATGGAAGATCTGTGCTCCCCACCTGTTAAAGATTGAGAGAGAGAACATTTCAATATTTGTGGATGGTGTTACAACCTTAAACTCATCGTTTAGGCCATCACCGTTTGGGGTGAATGCAGTTGGAAAGTATACGTTTATTAACTCTGGAGTTGTTTTGAAGAATACAAAAGATGAATCAGTGCCTATACAACCTTGTTGCGACTCTACTTCCGCTAAATACCAACCTTCATTTTCTACCCATATTGTTTGCGTTGTATCTCCGGTGTTCCACCAGTAGTGTAAGAAATCGTAACCAGCATCTAAATATATTGGATCTTCTGTATAGATTGTGTCTTGGATAGCAAACGCAGGCCAAGGTGATTCATATACAGTAACCTTTGTTGAAGTTTCCATATAACAGCCTGCTGTGTCAGTAATTTTAATTTCATATTCACCGGCTTCATCAGCATGTATGTCGCTCAGAACCAATGATTGTGTATTCCCAGCTGTTCCATTAGGATATGTCCATTGATAAGTTACTTCGCCATTACTTGAGAATAGCCAAGGAGTTAATATCACTGTTTCACCCTCACAGACAATTTTATCATGTAATGAAAAATCAACCTCTTTGTATATTATTACCTCACCTACATGATAATTAACAGGAATCTGTGTTCCTGATGACATATAAAATGCATTTGTTCCAGCAGTACTATCCCATTCGATTAAGTTATTAGTACTCGAGTTTACCCCATCAAACACAATGTCTATAAGCTTACTGTTTGATGATAATGTAACTGGTTGATCACTCCATTGAAGCTCAACACGGCCTTCTGCCGGAAACAATAATACCTCCAGAGAATCTTCTAACTGAATATTAGCATGCATGTATCCCTGACATATTAATTTCTCTTCGTCAAATAGAATACTAGCAGTAAAGTTTTTTACATCATTGAAATTACTTACCAGTAAAGGGACATGTGCAAAAGTTCCAGGACACACACTGTCTTCTCCAGCAATAGCCTCAAGTTTAAGAGAAATATATTCTGGTACTTCAACAATGAAGGTTGTATCACATCCAAATAAATCACTCACTACACAGGTATAAAATCCGGCAGGTAGATTTACAAAAGAGCCATTATTAACTTGTATAGTTGCACCAGCATCATTAGAATAGTATACTGTATCACTCGGAGAAATTGCTACAATGTTAATTTGTCCGTCACTCATTCCAACAGTTTCAGGTATGATTTGAACATCAGTTATCTTAGGACCTCCAAGGTTTTGAAGTATTATTGGATTGTTTGCATAGGCATCCTCACATAAAGTAGAATCCTGAACCCTTACTGCATATGATCCTGCTGATAATCCTGTAAATACTCCCAGGTTTTGAAAGTAACTTACTCCGTTATCGATAGAATAGTATAGCAGATCTCCTAATCCAGAGGTGGCATTTATGACAATGTAACCATCTGCTTGATCGCAATGCTCAGCTGAGAAAGAAACACCCTCTACAAGTACATTACCAACATCAATAATAGAGTATGGGCCAAAATTAGTAACACATCCATTTCCATCCGTAACTTGTAATGTATAATTACCAACAGGTAGCTGATACATATCTATTGTGGTTGAGATTGGATTACCTAAATCATCAAACCATTGATAAGAATAGGGTGGAGTACCAACTATCTCAAGGCCACGAATTGCACCTGTACTACCTCCACAGGTTGTAGGACTTAATGTGAGGTTAGAGGAATCAACAATCGCTTCACCATATTTTGAGATGTGTATCGAATCATAACCAAAGCAGCCACCATCGTTTGTTACTTTTACCCAATACCATCCGGTATCACTTACAGTAATCTGACTTGTGCCAAAATCACCAGTACTCCAAATGTAGGTATGAGGCCCACATTCTGCATTGAGGACTATTTCAGAGGAATTACATATAGTTGTATCTGGACCAAGATTTGGTTTGGGTGTTAGCTCGACTTCAACTTCTCGACTTGTATGCTCAAATCTACCCGAAGGATACCAAACATCCACTTCTACTTCATAAACGCCTCCAGAGGAAAAGATATGAACAGGATTTAAATCTGTTGAATTATTCCCTGATATTGATAATGGATCGTTAAATGTCCAGTATATTGAATCAGGGACAGGATTGAAATATGAAGTAAACTGAAAGGGTTCTCCTGCACATATTCCATCATATTCGAACCTTAAGAGGAAATCAAGTAACATAACAGGGGTAGATTGGGTAACTGTGTCTGGTGCCATACTTAGACCATTGGGATTAAAAGCGCAGTTGGTTCCTTTTTTCCAGGGTTTGTTTATTACACCAATTCTCTTAATTGGATTAGAGTATAGCCCAAGAGCATATATCTTTCCATCTGTTGCAAGTTGTAGCCGCATTCCAACATCACCACCTAAGTTAATAGCTGAGTCTCTGAATTGCTGAAAGTTGTTAATATATTGCATATCATGTTGGTTGATAAAAATATTATTACCACCTGAACCACCATAATATGAAATATATGCATATTTTGAGTCAGGAGAAAACTCAACTCCTGAAGGATTGTACTCGTTCTCAAGATTATAAAGGAAGTTTATCTGCCCTGATTCATCATCAAAATTGTATATCTCTACTCTTTTTTGAAGACCATTATTGCTTCCAAACAGGTATTTTTTATTATGAGATAGCTTTAGAAAATAACTTTCTTCATTAAAAAAATAATGAGATTGGCTAGGTGAATAAACAGGATCCTGACTTACACCATCAGGAGTAACCAGATAAACTGCAAATTCATTCGCAGACCAACTCAATGTTATAACCCAGAAATCTCTTTTGTTTTTGTGTCTGGTAACAATAACATAATTTCTTGTTTCTCTGGCGGTAGTCATTGGTACATTCTTTTCAACAACCTTTCCAAGACCATTATTAGCACTCATGTCAACCACATGATAATGAAGTCCTTCTTTGTTAGGTATAAGCTCACTATTCTCAAGCACAAATACAATATACAATGAATCAGATTCAGGCCATGGAACTATAATATTACTCATTGAACCACCACCTTGCTCAAGGTTTTCACTGTTATCCATATAATCATGCTGTGAATTGTAAATATGGAATGGTGTGCAATAAAAAAGTAAGTTACTATTAGAATCACATATAGAACCTATGCCCGCATTACCCCAGCGCCCTGAGTATCCAGGAGACGAAACAGGGTCCCCGGTTGAGAAATCCAGACCACAACGATATCCAAAATACCATCGGTCGGCTTCACGTTGAGGGAATGACTGCACACTAATGCATAGGAGCACTAAGATAAAAATGAACGATTTATACTTATACAAACTACATTCTGGTAATCTTACTAAGGGTTTCATATATATGATTTAGGTATCATATGAGCATAAAGCTAAAGATTAAAACCCAAAGATACTAATTATTTGAAAGTAAGTGTGTAATGAAATCGCGTTTTATTATCTACACCATGCCATCGGAATTTTTCATCAGAAGCACAATGGATAATGGTACATCAGATTTAATATAAGTGGGAGCGTTTTCGGTAATCTATATATAGGTAGTACTACTAAGTGCTCCCAAAAAGCTTTGTAAGTAGTACGAAATAAGGACGTTACATAACTAATTGTACGTGTGAGAGTTAGCGGGGCAAGTGAATAGCGCAGGTTGATCTTCCGTTGGGGTAACTTCCGAGGGTTACGATCGTGTAAAACAGAGTGAGTATACACGTTGCGGTGCTTTTGTCGGATTAAAGAATAACTTAATTATCTGCTTCCTTAAGTACTCGCACCGATAGATGGAAATGCCTGCTATGATTTGGGGTGATATTAGCACATATTGCATCACCTTAACGCCAGTTTTTAACTTACAATAATGATATCTCAACTATAAAAAGAGTCAATTCCAAATTCCTCCGCAAAGAAAATCCGCACTCGTCAAAGTAAACCTTATAATGAATGATGATAGCTAGTTAATTTTATCGTAATCATCAAGGTTGACTTTTCCTCATGCTAAGATTGGAGGACTGCTACGACTTTGGAATCTGTAACTTTGGTCTTTTAAAAAAGTGGGGTGTCGACATCGCTAACACCTATTAATATCATTGGAGTTTATGTGTCGGGATAGGTTGTATTTCTACAGTCACAAATCAGTCACAATGATAAATATAGTTCTCCATAAAAAGCTAAAAGCCACCCCATTAGGAGCGGCTTTCGTGGACCCACCAGGACTGACTATAATTACCTAAAACATTGATAAATAATATTATAAAAAATCAAATATACCATTTGACTATTAAATTTACCATTTTTTGTTTGGTAGTAATAAAATACATCGAATAGAGGTTAATACTGATTCAAAATGTTCATGACTTTTATTATATAAAGAAAACTATAATTTCTATTCTCGCATTTTCGAATCTAATAATTAGTTACATTTATTTCTTATACTTATTTTTGAATTATGAAGATTATTGCTGATACGAATATTTGGTATTCTCTTGGACAGGATAATGATTTATTTAAAAAAGTTGAAGAATTATTGATATGTCCAACTTGGATAAATATTGTTGAGTTGTCGAAAACAGAAAATGTAGTTGATAAAGAAGATTTTACACGACTTGCTATACAAAAGATGTTTCATTATAAAAGTAATGTGATTGTGGATTCTCCTTTTATCTATTTATCAAAACTTAAAACGAAAGATGAAAAAGTTGAACTCGATTCCTTTATTTCAGATTGTTTATTATTTACTGAACGATTTGCTCAAGGAGATAAGATTGATCTTGAAAAACAAAGTCAATATTATGATTGGATAAATAAGCATCGAGATAATGTCACAACACTTTGTGATTGGTTTAATGAAAAATCAGATGGAATTAAGAAGAAGGTCAATAAGAAAACTCATCGAAAATTAGATACATTTGAGATAACAGCAACTTTCATACATAAGATAGTTGAGTTAATGACCAAGGGGGAGGTAAATCTATACGATTTTGATTTTGAACAAATTGAATTGTTTTGGAGGACAATTGACCAGTTCTTCAAAGAATTAGAATTAAGTGGTATGAAAATGCAACCAAATGATTGGTTTGATTTCACTCAACTGGCATATGTTCAACCTGGTGATTTATTTTGGACTAAAGAAAAGAGATGGATAAGAATTATTGAGAATATTGGATTACAAGATTATTTATATCAAGAAACTCAAGATAATTTGTTAAGTTAAAAAAAAGAATACTTAGATTAACGAGAAAAAAAAAGTTGTTTTACTAATAAGTCAAATCTTATATAAGATGAAAAAATATATCCTTGTAATTTTCCTTATGATTACCGTAATTATTTCCTTCTCACAATCAAAAAATGATATAATTGATTGGGTAAACACCAATTATTCAGATGATTATAACGTAAGAGGGAGGTTTAGAATTAGTGAGTATTATACATATTCAACTGCATATATCAATATTGATACAAATTGTAATTGCATGATTATTACAGAATTGGAATGGAAGAGAAAACTAAGAGATGTCGTATACTACACGAGGGAGTTTTCATTTAATTTTAAAGATATATTACACTTTTCTCTTGTCAAAGACAACACAGATGATAGAGCATTTAAAATGAAAGGAAACAAAATTCAAGTTATTACAACTTATACTGATGCAACAATAAAACCTTCATCAATAGATTTTAATGTTCCACAAGTTGAACCATTTGAAGACCAAATGATGTATATTCCACCAACAAGTGGTGTAAGTAATGATAATTTATTAAGGTCTTTTAATGATTTAATAAAGTTATGTGGGGGAATATCAAATCCTTATAGATAAAAATAATACTTTTCGCAATTGTAAAGAATATCATATATCAAAACTATTATGAGAAGTCAGATAAATCATTACACAAATACCTAAAAGATACTATTATATGATTGATAGTTTTATTTTTCACTTTATTAATTGATGAATAAGAACAACCCAAAATTTTACTAATCTCATTGTATTTAATACCTTTGGATAATATTCAAGTATTTTCTGATTATTTATTAAGTTAGCTTGATTTTAAACTTACATAGTTGAATTGATTAAAAATTTAAAACCTTACCCATGTTCCTTATTTTAATTATATTATTTGCAATAGGATTCTTTATTTTATCAATTATTGATATAATAAAAAAAAGATTTAGCCTAACAAGAGTTGTAGAGTATCTTACTATATATGGGGTACTTTTTGGTATTGGATTGTATTTTGATTTATCACCTCAAAGAGTGAAGATTACAAAAGAAAAAGAGATTAGGATTGGTTCAATAGAGGCTATTAAAAACTTACATAGAAAGGGGAGAGCTGCCAGTATTTACAATCATTATCCAAAATTTCTATTTTCAGCATATATTACAAATACTGGAGATTTACCAATAACAGATCCAGTACTTCAGTTTAAGTTTATTAATGTACCAAAAGGATTTGAATATTCGTATCAACCATTCAAGGTATTTGTTTATGAGGGAGTTAATACTTCTATAAAGAACCCATCTAAGCAGCCATGGAAGTCCGATACATTAGGACATTACAATACATACAGATATGAAAAAGAAAATTACTATGGTATATCATTACCTCCGTTATTGTCAGGGAAAACTCAAAGTATAATTGTTGGGTATTATCCAAGTAATTATGCTTATTCTGATGATCTTTTGGATACAATTGTTAATGGTATTGTGAATATTCGAATATTAGAAAAAGGGGAAATTGACCCAGATTGGAATAGAGATGGGTCAGCTTTGACAAAAAACGACAAAATATACGACACTAAGAATGTAAAATTTAGATCATTATCTGGTTATTTTGGAGGAGGAAGTTTCTAAAGTTTCATATTATCTAATCTTCCTTCTAATCTATCCATCTTTAATTTTTGTAAAGATTTATTAGCAATATCCATTTGTTTTTTCAAATTTTCTTTTCGTTTTTCTATTTGTTCTTTTTTCCTTTTAAACTCATCATACGACATCATTATTTACGGGGTTGTTTTTTATAAATTCCTGAATATCAAGTGAATCAATATTAGAAATTTTGTAATTACCTGACTTAAAGTCAAATAAACTGATATGTTTTGTTTCCTCCTGTGGAGGTGTTATTATTAAGTCAATTTTTCTTAAATATTGGTTATACCACTCTTCTAATGGTTCTACAGATTTAATGAATGTTTCGTAGAACACATTTACCTTATCGTAAGTTTGTTGATTACAATTATTCTGGTATTCAGTTAAACACCTCTTAATGAAACTCTTCTCCATCCTGTAATCATTATGTTTTGTATCTTGAATATTGATAGTGGTTTTTAATGGATATATAGTAATATTATCATAATCAATTAGTTTAATCTTTTCACATCTTGATATATTCTGTAGCCTTCCCCCTTTTAGGACAATGCTAAATTAGACATTTTTCTTTCTTCTTCCGTTTGGTTTTCTCTTTGGAAGGTACCTTCCAAAGAGAAAAGTTTGAGATAATTTATCGGACTCTTGTTCCT
>Ga0209475_10000553_pt1 | contig 71552 bp, 56 predicted proteins | sample tdDd471_FD_187128 | JGI IMG/M metagenome (GOLD analysis project Ga0209475, IMG submission 187128) | Marine sediment microbial communities from the Atlantic coast under amendment with organic carbon and nitrate - tdDd47.1 (SPAdes)... | ecosystem: Environmental > Aquatic > Marine > Coastal >... | reverse complement strand
TAACCAACGTAGCCCCAATTGCAAACGCTGGTGACGACGTTACTTACGACCGCAACGAGATCGACGAAATCTCATTGAATGCTGTAAACACTGTGGACTACGATACTGACAGACTGTCATATCTATGGTCTCAGGTTAGCGGTGATTCAATTGCACTGCGCGGCGGTAACTCTCGCCAAGCTTTCATTGACGTGGACAAAGTCGAAAACGGTAGCTACACCTTTGAACTGGCAGTATCTGACGGAGAGTTTAGCTCTACCGACCAGGTAACTATCACTATCACGGGTGACAAAGAAGAAGATGTAGGTGTCGGTTCGATGGGACTGCTACTACTTCTTGGTTTACCATTACTATTTAGAAGACGTTATCGTCACTAATTAGCTGGTTAGCTATGAAACTAAAAAGCCGCGTTAATTCGCGGCTTTTTTGTAATTTCTAATTGCTCTCAAAAAATATTGAATTTTTTACATCTCAAAGTAAGATTTTCCGCTGTTATATTCGATAGATTCAAATCATCAACAAAGTCATTAGACAATATGTATCTTGCTTTGAGATTAAATTGCTCTCGGTGTCATCTCGACCAATAATATTAAAATACCACGTTCAAATTAGGCGGCTACCGGGTCAGAACAACCCGCTAAGGTAGTATCAATTTATTAATTTAAGTTGCTAACTAACTGAAAGTAAAAGGTATTTATGTCAGTGCGCGTTCTGATTTTTTTTACTTGAACTGATTAATAGTGTCGTTTTATCTGATTTAAATATCGGTACGAATGAAATCCGGTTTATTTAACTTAATATCGCTTAATTTTTGTTCAAAAACATCTTAAAAACACCCCTGCAGCCCAAGAAAATCAAGCTTGTAAGGCAAAAATAAAATTTTTAACAAAGAGTTGACCTGCGAGTTTGATTACGGTTAGTATCGGACTTGGCAGATCAGGCCGTAAGGCCAAACAAGGAAAATTTTGGACTCTCGAGTATAACGAAGAGCCAGGATTTCTTTAATAACAACCTCCATGACAACCAGGGAGAATTAAAATTGAGTACATTAGATAAACGCAATCCAATTGCGAAAGCGGTAAAGTATGCTTTACTTGCTGGCGCATCGGCTTCTGTTTTCTCTGCGCCTACCGTTTTTTCAGCTGAAGCTGAAGAAGCTGAAGAGGAATCTCAGAGAATTACAATCACTGGTTCGCGTATCAAGCGAACTGATATCGAAACTGCTAGCCCAGTAACTGTTGTTGACCGTGCTAGCATGGAATTAACCGGTCTGACTGACGTTGGTGACATGCTGCAAAGCATTCCATCTATGTCTGGTTCACCTATCGGTACTACTACTAACAACGGTGGTAACGGTGCGGTACTTATCGACCTTCGTGGTATGGGTTCAGCTCGTACCTTGACGCTTGTAAATGGTCGTCGTGTTGTTGACGGTGGTGACTTCCAAGCTATTCCTTCAACCATGATTCAACAAGTTGAAATCTTGAAAGATGGTGCTTCAGCTATCTACGGTGCTGACGCGGTTGCTGGTGTTGTTAACATCATCACTCGTCGTGACTTCACCGGTCTTGAAGTAACAGCGCAAACTGCAGACTGGAACAACACTGATGGTGCTGGTCAAGACTCATTCTCTGTTATTGCTGGTCGCGAAATGGACCGTGGTAACTTTGTAATGGGTGCTGAGTTTGTTGATCAGAAAGAAGCTTTCCAACGTGATACGCCTTGGGACTTCATGCAAGATTCTTACTATGTGTACCCAGCTGGTTGTGAAAACCAGATTGCTGCACCTTATGACGGCACACCTCAAGGTGGTTGTTACCCAATCGGTTCATCTCGTATTCCAGAGAGTCGCCTACCTTTCTACAGCCAAGGTTTATTCTTGATTGGAACACCAGCTACTACGCCAAACGAAGTTGGTTTAATGGCTCCGCATGATGGTCGTACATACAACTACGCACCTGTTAACTACATGCAGACTCCTTATGAGCGTACTAACATTTTTGCTGAAGGTAACTTCGAGATAACTGATACACTTATCTTTAACGCTGAATTCCGTGCTAACCAACGTAAATCTGCTCAGCAGCTTGCGCCATTGCCATTCACTGGCGGTGACCCAATGTACAATGGTTTCTATGACGATCCAGCATCGGTAACTCCAACAAATCCAAATGGTACTGTAGCCTTTACCGGTATCTCACAAGACAACTACTACTTACGTCGTGCTGTAGATGCTTACAATCTTGCTAACGGTACTTCATTAATTTATGAGCCTGTTGTTAATCCACGTCGTCGTATGATCGAAACGAATCGTCGTTTTGAGCAAAACGTCACTCAATACCAGTGGACTATGGGCTTAGAAGGTGAAATCGGCGACGATATGACTTGGGATGTCTTCTACAATGAAGGCCACCGTAGCCGTGTTGACCAAGATTTCGGTCAATTCGCAGGTTCACGTTTGTTCAACGCGCTTGGGCCATCTGCTGACCTAGATGGTGACGGTAACCCAGAATGTTACGCTGACATAAACAATCCTAGTACATTAATCGCTGGCTGTGTTCCATTAAACCTATTTGGTGGTGGTGCAGTTGATGCTGGTGGTAACCCAACAGTTACTACTTTAACTCAAGAAATGATTGACTACGTATCTCTTGATACTATCGACTCAATTCTTCAAGACCAAACTACTGCTGGTTTCAACTTAACTGGCACTGGTATGGAACTTCCTGGTGGTGAGCTAGGTTGGTCTGTTGGTTGGAGTTACTGGGACCAGGAATTAGCTGTAATCTTAGATTCTGCTAAAACAATTGGTGCAGTTACAGGTAACGTTGGCGCGAGTACTTTCGGTTCTTTAACTAACAACGCTGTTTACGCTGAGTTTTATGCGCCAGTATTCGATAACGGTGAGCAAAGCTTAGCTATCAAAGGTGGTTTCCGTTACGATGACTGGGATCAATTCGATAGCGATACTACTTACCAAATCGGTTTAGAGTTTTCTGCTCTTGAAAACCTCAAGTTGCGTTCAACTTACGGTACTGTATTCCGTGCTCCGACTATCGGTAATCTGTTCGGTGGTCAGGTTGATAGCTTCCCAACATACGACGACCCTTGTGTACCAAACAATGCAGGTGACCCAATTGCTCCAGGATGTGCTCAACTTGGTGTTCAAACTGACAGCCAGGTATTAGCTCGAGTTGGTGGTAACCCATTCTTGCAGCCTGAAACTGGTGACACTTTAACTGCTGGTTTTGTATGGTCTCCTGAAGTTGGCGATCACTCATTCACAGTTACTGGTGACTACTGGAAAATCAACCTCGAAGACGGTATCGCTTCATTAGGTGTTCAGTTTACTCTTGATCAGTGTTACGAAGAGCAAGTTGCAGATGCATGTAGTTTGATTACACGTGCTGCTGACTACTCTGTTGCACAAATTCTTGATGCAAACTTGAACGTTGCAGAGCAAAGCGCGGAAGGTGTTGATACTGAGTTTACTTGGAGCTATCCAAGCGAGTTCGGTCAATTAAACGCATCTTTCTTGTGGACTCACCTGATGTCTCGTGAAATCCAACAGTTCCCAGCAAATCCTGTTGAAGAACTAGCTGGTTTATACGATGGTGACCGTGGTGCAGCGTTTGCTGAAGATAAAGCTAACATCTCATTCCAGCTAACTAAAGACAACTGGTCTATTGGTTACCTAGGTGAGTACATTAGCGCTCTTGAAGCAGACACTTGGTTTGTAGCTGACTACGTTCTTGATGTTGAAGCTCAGATGTATCACGACATCGTTGGTACTTACACCTTCGATATTGGTGAGAGCAGCTTGATGTTATCTGGTGGTATTACTAACGTCACTGACGAAGAGCCTCCATTCATCGATAAAGGCTTCAATGCTAAGACCGACCCATCTACTTACCGTATGTTTGGCCAAGGCTACTACTTACGTGCTAAGTGGACTTTCTAATAGTTAGTTAATAACTGTAGAAATGAAAAGGGCCGCATTAGCGGCCCTTTTTTTTGGTTTTGTTAGTCAGTTAAAAATGGGGAGGATTAGATTTTATACGGACATAAAAATTATAAAGCCAAGAAAGTAGTATTTGTAGGAAAAAGCAGTTTAACTAAACTAGTAGATTCATAAGTTGTAGATTAGCGGTAATTAAAAAATAAAAAAAACGAGTAAACTCATGGTGCGTAAGTAAACTCGCCTTTTACAATAGTGTTTGTTTTTAGCTAGTCTTTAACGACAAACCATCCTGTTAATGACAGTCGCGGAGCAGCAGCGAAAGGTGTGACGTAAGACACCGAGTGTACATGAGTCACTTCAAATATTGACAGCGTATTAAACTCTGGCATCCAGGCGTCACGAGGAGTTCCGTTTTCTTCGTAGAATTGAAGTAAGCCACCCCAATCAGGATGCCAATCCTTTGTTAATCCCAATACAAAAGCAAATCGACGGCCCCTGCCAGGAACAATGTCAAGGTGTCGCGTCAGAAAATGGCCATTGGTGTATCGCGTGTATTGAGGTTCAGCACCATTTATTTCCTGGTTATCGGTTATTTGCTTAATAACGTTAATAACATCATCGCTAGACATATCGTCAAACACCTTGTGAGCAAACTCGAGTTCTTCGTTTTGCCAACTGCTCGAATTCGGATCGACGCGACTTCTTAAGTAACCGTCATAAAGAAAACCGACACCTTTACTCGCTTCGGTTAATACTTTATTGTGCATGTCGTTAGCTTCTTGCGGCGTTAATTTCGAAAGTTCTGCAGGTGTTTTACTTTGATATTCGCCATCAAGTACGTATTGTAGGCTAAAGGGGACATGATTCAGACACGCATTACGTAATTGTTCAGCTATTTCAGGTTTTAGAAAATTTTCAATTTTAAGACGCTTATCTAAATGAAAATTTTCTCTTAACGTTTTAATATCCAGGTCTGTGTTTAACACAAATGCCCTCCAAAGATGGTTGATAAGAAATTATAAGTGAATTCAAAAAATCATCTGTTGATTGTCGAATGAGTAACTTAAAGTTTCAATTGGTTTAAGTAGTCAAGTAGACCAAGTTCATCTATGAGTGGACTGAGCCACTTGTTAACTGCTGAAATTTCGTTTCCAAATCTTTTTAAAATTTGTTCAGATTCTGCTTTTTTATGCTCTGTCCCATATCGAATATGTTGATGTTTTGCGTCCGTTTGAGTGACCGATGGATCTATCATTTTAGCAAGGTCATCAGTAGACGCCTGGTGGTTAAAAAAAGCGCTTAACTTAGAAAGAGTCCCCTCCATATCGGCAAGAAAGTCTTTCATAAAGAGTGTTTTTATTTGGTTAGATCCGAGACCCTGTGTGCTGAATTTAAAGTTATATAGATTAACCACCCAGATAATACCGCATATTTGCAAAAAATTTAGCTGATTCAACTGACAGAAGGATGGGTGCTTATTTATAAAGTCGCTGTCACGAAGAAAATTTGCGGCTAGCCCTGGCATCTTGCGCTGAGTTTCAGCTGGCTTTTTAAGGTTTGAAATTAAGAAGGCTTCTAGATCAGAATATAAGTAGAGAATTTTTTCCCCTGATTGAGATTTTAAAATATCCTCTACAAGATTGTTGGCCACGTTTGTAACTTTGATTACTGGGTGTTTCCCTCTGTGATAATTTTTAGAGAGCAGACGCAGACAAGTAGTAACCAATTCTTGCCATTCCTTGTTACTTTTGTTTGATGTCTTCGAGCGTTTAATATCTGAAAGGCGGCGGAGTATCCAAGGTTCTTTTAAGCTAAAAAATGCATCAATCTGATTGAGACAACGTGCGAGTAGCGTTGAGCAGACAAAAGCATGGTGAAAAATATACATCGGCGCCGGACGTTGCATATCGTGCATGTTTTCAAGAGAGATGAGTTGTTTTGTAGGAACGGTGAAGTGTCCTTGCGCTAAAGGCTCAAATCTTATGTCAATAAAAGGCGCTTGTTCGAGATTATTTTCTTCGACCACTAGAAACTTTATGGATTCCAGATCTGGAGACACATCGAATAAATGGAATTCTGGCGCAAATAAGAGGGCTGGTGCAGTTACTTGAAAACTATTTGTTTGTATTAGCATTCACGTTCCATAAACAGATTGGTGTTGCATAAGTCTATTATTACAACTGAGTTAGCTGATAAAAAAACAGTCATTTGTTTGTTTTTGATATTAATTGAGTTCAACAAAATTAAACTTTATTTGCAATGAGTACCCACGCCATAGGACTAGCAATACCCTTCACGTAAAATGCATCAGCCGTAACGATTTCAAACCCTTTTTCCTTAAGCTTGCTCTCTATTTTATGAAAATCGTCTTTTGTGATTGCGCTGTCGCACATTGAGTCCATACGACTAATATAAGCGTCAAGTTCACTGTCGATTTTTTTTAACCAATTTAAAACATCATTGGGTTCGTAATGTTGTATACGCTGGTGAACGTTTGCAACATCATTATAAAGTCGAACGATCGTATCTCCGGCCACGTGAGTTCCGTATTCTTTCATGATGCCCTCTAGTTCACCTAGCGCTGGCGCGAGTTTTCGTGCTGCATTTTCATAGATGGAACGATCCGCGCCGCGTATAGCTTTAAATCCCGCGTCAAACATTTCGATGGCTAATGGAATAAATTTTATCCTGCGTAATTTGACGATGGCTGCTAAACTTTGCTGACACTCTTGGTGAATGCTGCCTGACTCGTAATGCATGAGGAATGCAAGCTGCCCTTTATCAGCAACTAATTTGGCTGATTCAGAAATCGCGTCGAACCCTGCGTATTCAATACCAAATTGACTCGTGACAATGTCAAATGATCCAATGTCTTTAGAGAGAGCTCCTGCATCGGAAACGATACCTTTAACATCTGGAAATCGTTTTTGAATATTGTCGATAGCCGAAGCAGAAATATCCAGCGAGCTTATGGATTCTTTTTGACCCGCGAAAACGCTTAAAGCGCACTCTATTACCGCACCGTTCCCACTCGCAATATCGATTATTTTAGGCTGATTAAATTTTTTCTGAACTGATTTAAAATACTCAACCCAGAATGCACGTATAGCGGGGTGGCTTGCGCCTCCGCTCGTAAAGGCACCAATATCGCCAGTTCCCTGCCAATAAGAATCCCAGCTCTCGCTGGTTTGAGAAGGGGGGGAGGTTTGATCTGTCATAGTGTTCTAAAGGGTAAAAAGAAAAAATCTAGTATAGCAATCACCTTTCGAGAATCATACCGTATTAATAATGAAAACTGGATTTAGATAGCAGAGATTGTCACGAGATTAATGTTCTTACTCTAGCTCAAAAGTTTTGATAATACTTTTTATGCTTAAAGGTAAGCAAGCAAGGAGAAACCACACCTAATGTAACGATGAATCTGACCGGCGCAAAGTCGCGGAGAATTTTATTAATTACTATCATATTGATATTCGGTAAGATAAGCCAAGTTATCGGATTCTATCTGCAGATTAATGAAATTGAACCTGCAAGATAGTCATTCGAGCGGATGTTTTTTGCACCGAAATGGTGTGATAATAAACACATTGCTTATCCAATTATTATAAAAGAAATTAAATATGACTATGAATTCTTCACAATTGAGTGAATTAGCAAGAAAGGCTGTCAGAAAGCAGGATTGGGAAACCGTGTCGGCTTGTGCTAATTCGATAGTGCTGAACGATCCGGACAATGCCGAAGGTTACTTTTTAACCGGACTGGCTGAAAGGATCTCAAATCGCCCTGTTAGAGCTGGCGAAGCATTTGAAAAAGCACTCGCGCTCGATGACAATCGTTATGACGCGGCAATTGAACTGGCAAACCAGTATTCTGTGGCACGCCGAAATGCAGATGCAGCGGCGATACTAGCAAAATACGAAAATAAACTAGCAAATAGTCCGATGTATCTCGATTTAGCTGGAACCATTTATACTGAGATCGGAATGGCAGAGAAGGCTTGGCCATTGTTTGTTAAAGCTAATGAATTGCAACCTGAAGTCGACCTATTTCAAGCAAATCTCGCAGCCTGTGGCGTCTTTTTAGGAAAAATAGACAAAGCACGCGACATTTATCAAGGACTTTTGAAACGCTTTCCACATCACCAGAGAAATCATTATCAATTGGCGCGTTTAGGTAAAGCCAAAGACGACGCACATGTTCAGCAAATGTTATCAGTTCTTAAGGAAACTCATTTACCGCCGGATAGAAATATTTTTCTGTATTATGCACTTGGCAAAGAGTTAGAAGATCTGGAACGCTGGGACGAGTCATTTGATTTCTATAAAAAGGGAGGAGATGCGGTCTGCAGTGTCGCTCGCTATAACATTCAAAGCGACATTAAACTGATTGATACCATTATTAAAACTTGTAGTGCCGAGTGGTTAAATGATGATGCCGTCAACAAAACGACTCATGTGAGTGAAAAATCCCCGATTTTTATCGTTGGCTTACCGCGTACCGGCACTACTCTTACGGAGCGAATAGTATCGAGTCATTCACAAGTAGAAACCTTGGGGGAAACACAATTTTTACAAATGGTTTTGCGACGAGAAAGTGGCGTTCAGAGTATTGAAAATATGAACTCAGAGATGATTTCTGCCGTCGCCAAAGTAGATCCGGTGGAGATCGCAAAGGGTTATATGGAGAGTGTCAGTTACCGTCTCGGCAATGAGTCATTCTTTATCGACAAACTACCATTCAACTTTTTATTTCTTGGCTTCATTGCAAAAGCTTGGCCAAATGCACGGATTATCCATTTGGGCCGCAACCCGATGGATGCATGTTTTTCCATGTATAAACAGGTATTTACCTGGGCATACAAATTTTCTTATTCGCTAGATGGATTAGGTCAATATTATGTCGCCTATGACCGTTTACGAAACCATTGGCGAGATGTTTTAGGCGACCGATTGATCGAAGTCGAATACGAAACATTGGTGTCCGATACAGAAAATCAGACTCGCCGACTCCTTGACAAATTAGGGTTAGATTTTGAACAAGCGTGTCTCGATTTTGACAAGAATAAAGCGCCCAGCGCGACGGCGAGTTCGGTTCAAATAAGAGAAAAAGCACATAATCGGTCAATTAACAAATGGCAAAGGTTTAGCCGTCAATTGCACCCGCTAAAAGAGTTTCTTGAAAGTGCCGGCGTCAAAATTAACGAATAAGATCTCTCGAGATTGAAAAGCGATAACTAAGGGAGACTAACCGCTCAATGCAAGATAAATTATCTCGATTAAGTCGCGAGGCAAGGCAAGCGGTACAACAGCGCTCATGGCCACAAGTCGCAATGCTCGCACAGCAGATCAAGCAAGAATTTAAAGACGATCCTGAGGGATATTTTCTAGCCGGATTGGCTGCGAAATCTGCACGGGCAAACCATCAGGCTACCAGTGAGTTTGAACTAGCCCTTAAATTAGACGCTAATCGATATGATGCCGCGGTTGAACTTGCCAATCAATATCTATTTTTATTACGTCACGGAGCAGCCTACCAGCTGTTAAAGCAGCATGAACATCAGCTCGGCAACAGTCCGTTTTATCTGGATATGGCAGGTAAGATATACACTGCTTTGGGAATGCATGTCGATGCCTGGCCCTTATATGAAAAAGCCAACCAGCTCCAACCCGGTCTTGATACCTTGCGCGTCAATCTGGCGTCGTGCGGAGTATTACTTGGCAAGGTCGAGCAGGCGAGGGCGATTTACCAGTCATTAATTGATAAATATCCTGAGCACCAGCGAAACCATTACGAATTATCAAAGTTGGAGAAAGCAAAAGATTTTTCTCATTTGGAGCAAATGAAGTCAATTCTCAACGCGAATCATTTGCCGCCTGAAAAGAATATCTTTCTTTATTATGCTATTGGCAAGGAGCTGGAAGATCTTGAGCAATGGCAAGAATCCTTTCACTATTATCAGCTAGCCGGTGAAAGTGTCCTAAAAGTTTCCAATTATGATGTCTCAAGAGATATTCAGCTGATTGAAAAAATTATTCAGTGTTGTAATGCAGATTGGCTGTCCAAAAACGCCGCAGTCAGTAATAACGATAAACCGTCGAAAACACCAATTTTTATTGTCGGATTACCCAGAACAGGAACCACGCTAACTGAACGAATTATTGCCAGTCACTCTCAAGTAGAAAGTGCCGACGAAACGTTTTTTATGCAAATCGCTATTCGACAATCGGCTGGTGTCGGTGGGTTCGAAGATGTCGATCAAGCCATCATCGAGGCCGCGGCAAAGGGTGATATACAGACCATCGGCCAATCGTACTTAAACTCGGTTGCTTACCGGCTCACTGACAAACCTAACTTTATTGATGGTTTTCCTTTCAACTTTCTTTATCTTGGATTTATTGCCAAAGCGCTGCCCAACGCGCGAATCATCTATCTCAGACGAAACCCAATGGATGCGTGTTTTGCTATGTATAAGCAGTCATTCTTTAAATTTGCTTATTCGTTAGACAATCTAGGGCAATACTTTGTGGCTCAGAATAAATTGAGACGCCACTGGCAAGAACTTCTCGGGGAGAGATTGATTGAAATTGACTACGAGTCACTGGTTGCCGAACCAGAACAGCAGACAAGAGCACTACTGGCATCACTCGGTCTTGAGTTTGAGGAATCGTGCCTGGAATTTGACAAAAACCCTACGGCAAGCGCTACAGCTAGTACACTGCAAGTAAGAGAGAAGGTCCACACTCGCTCAGTTAATAAATGGAAAAACTTTGCCGAAGAGTTAGCGCCCTTAAAGCAATTTCTTGAAGCTGCAGGAATAGACGTTAGCTAGTGTTAGTCGATACCCGTAACAATTTGATTAATAAGAATAAAGTCACTTTATCTCGAGTTGCGCTAGCAGTTGCGAGTTGACGCTCTCCAAGCAGGTTAATTTTTTGAAAAATCCCCTTTCAGCAAAGAACTTTCTATGATTAACAGGGAAACAGATGCTTGTAACTACGTCTTTAGTTGCTGATAGTCTATTCAATCAGAGAATTTTATAACCATTGGTTATAAATGCTATATGTTTTTAATGACCTAGCGTTATTTTGAGAAGCAAAACTCAAATACTTCTTTTTATTTCGATAAGGATATCTTTTATCAAGTCCGAATTCTTTCGTATTTATGTTTTTCAATTCGCTAAAAGTGCGGCTTTTTTAATGACTTTAAAGGTTGAATTTTTTTAAAATTTTATTTCTTGATTTTAATCCAATTATCTGATTTTGCTAACAAAAAGCCTTAATATCAAAGGCTTAACGCAAATTGAGATGACGGCGATAATTTTTTCACATTAATTTGATTATCAGGTGGTTGGACAATTCGTTTAACCGATTGACTCTTCAATATTTTCCGTCTATAGTCCCCACTATTGTGTGCATGTGAGGATCGCAAAAGAACTCTGTGCTCAAAAAATGTACACATTTATAACAACTAAAACACCGATCTCGTCGCGAAAAAGAAAGGAAAATCTCCGGATTTCTTATCAATTTCGATTTGTTTTTAACCCTTAAATAAGTTTGGAAACAATATGCTTAATCGCAATAAAACAACAAGACTTAGAGCAATAGTAGTTGGGCTGGTAGCATTATTATCGGCTGGAAGCGCTACCGCTGCTAACTCACTCGACCAGTCGATTTCTATCGAAAAGAAAGTGGCAGTCGCTTCTACTAAATCTCAGCAAAAAATCGATCGATTCGCTGAGCAAACCATGGAAATGGCCGCTGAATACAAATCAACTCTCCGCGTCATTGAGAGCTTGAAAATCTACAACAACCAGCTGGAAGCATTAATCGAATCTCAAGAAAAAGAGATGCAAACCATCGAAGATGAGATTGCCACGATTGATGAAACTGAGCGTGGTGTTGCGCCGTTAATGAATGAAATGATTGCCTCACTGGAAAGATTCATTGAGCTTGATCTGCCATTCAATCGTGAAGCTCGTCTGGATCGCGTTAACCGTCTCAAGAACAATATGCTTCGAGCTGATGTTCCGACTGCTGAAAAGTACCGCACGATTCTTGCCGCTTACGAAGATGAAATTAAGTACGGCAACAGTTTTGAATCTTACACTCAGGAAATCCAAACTAACGAAGGAATGCAACAAGTTGAATTTTTACGATTCGGCCGTGTGTTACTCGTATATTTAACTCTGGATGGCAGTTCTGCGGGTTTCTGGAATGCTGAAGCGAATCGTTTTGATCCATTAGACAGTAGCTATATTCGCTCTATCGAACAAGGCATCAAAATTGCTAACAAGCAAGCAAGTAACAATCTAATTAAATTACCTGTACCTGCAGCAACAGAGGCTCAATAAAATGAAAATTAAGAATCTATTGATTGCCGCTTTACTGGCGGGCACTACACTAACTGCTACCGCGGCAGAACAAAAAGACACTGGTGCTGTAAAGAAACCAGCGGCTGAAACACTTGACCAATTATTACAGTTAGTTAAACAAAATAAAATTAAGCAAGATAGCGTCAATAAAGAACGCGAAGCGAAATTTTTACGTGAACGTAATAATCAACGCGCACTGTTAAATCAGGCAAAAGACGAACAGGCACGTGAAGAAGCACGTTCTGAGCGACTTAAAGCACAATTTGAAGCTAACGATAAGAAACTTGCTGAGCTCGAAGAAAAGAAGCATTTGAAAGCGGGTTCTTTAGGTGAAATGATTGGTGTTGTTCGTCAACGTGCTGGTAACACCGCGTCAAGCATCAAGCGTTCCATTGTTTCTGCTCAGTTCCCTGACCGTCATCAAGCGTTAGAGCAGCTGGCTCAAGCAAAGGTTTTCCCGCAGATTCCTGAAATCAGAAGTCTTTGGGTAGAAATGCAAAACGAAATGACAGAGCAAGGTAAGGTCGTTAAATTTACTACTGACATTATCAATACTGAAGGTCGTAAAGAGCCACGCAATATTATCCGTGTAGGTGCATTTAACTTAATCTCTGACGGTGAATATCTAGTATTCGACGGTACAGATATCAAGCAGCTTACGCGTGAACCTCATGCGCGATTCACAAGTCTGATTGATGATTTCCAATCTGCATCATCTGGCGTTGAAGCGCTAGCACTTGACCCTTCACGCGGCGGTATCCTGACTCAGGAAGTAAAACGTGAATCTTGGCCTGAGCGTGTTAAAAACTACGCCGGACCGGTTGGTGCTGCTATTGGTGTTGTACTTGCGATTGGCTTATTAATTGTACTTGAGCGTCTCTTCACTCTGCTTGCACTTCGCGGCAAAATGAGCGCGCAATCTAAATCAAGCACTCCGGGCAATAACCCGCTTGGACGCATTATGGCGGTTTACCTGGCTAATAAAGACGACGATGTTGAAAATCTCGAGTTGAAATTAGACGAAGCTGTGCTGAAAGAAACACCGCGTATCGAACGTGGAATTACAATCATTAAAGTATTCGCCGCGGTTGCACCACTGATGGGGCTGCTAGGTACGGTTACTGGTATGATTGAGACCTTCCAAAGTATTACGCTTTACGGTACAGGTGACCCAAGAATCATGGCCGGTGGTATTTCCTCTGCATTGATTACAACGGTTCTAGGTATCGTCGCTGCACTTCCATTAATTTTATCTCACAGTGTGGTATCCGGCATTTCTAAAGGTCTGGTTCACCTACTGGAAGAGCAAAGCACCGGTTTAATCGCGCAGCATCAAGAAGAGAAAGGGGCATAATTAATGCTATTTCTTGAGGAACTATTTGACACAGTCTCCCGGTTCATAGAAGCCGGGGGTGATGTTTTGTGGTTTATCGCGGCAGCGCTCATTGTCATGTGGTCAATGATCATCGAGAGACTTTGGTATTTCTCTTTCACTTATCCAAAGCAAGCCCGCTTAATGATTGCTAAGTGGGACTCTCGAAAAGATACAACTTCCTGGCAAGCGCACAGAATCAGAGAAGCCTGGATTTCTCAAATGAATGAACAACTTCATTCAGGATTACTCGTCATAAAAACAATTGTGGCGATTTGTCCAATGATTGGTCTTTTAGGTACAGTAACCGGAATGGTTGGTGTATTTGAAGTAATGGCTATTTCTGGAACCGGTAGCGCAAGACTAATGGCGGCGGGTATCACGCAAGCAACTATCCCGACTATGGCGGGTATGGTCGCGGCATTATCCGGCTTATTTATTAGCTCGAGGTTAGAGTACTCAGCAAATGTTCATGCACAAGAACTTGCCGATCACATGCCTCACCACTAGCTAAGGAACCGAATCTCATGCCAAAGAAGAGTTTACGGCCAAAAGAAGAAGAAGCCGCGATAGATATGACGCCGATGCTCGACATCGTATTTATCATGCTGATCTTCTTTATTGTTACCACCTCATTCGTTAAGGAATCAGGGGTAAAAGTAAATGAGCCTAAAGCATTAACTGCTGAAAAGAAGCCAAAAGCGAATATTTTCATCGGTATTACTGCCAACAGCGAAATTTACATGCAGAAGAAAAAAATAAACAAAGATGACGTCCGCACAACTGTTGAAATCATGTTGCTGGAAAATCCTGAAAGCTCGATTGTTATTCAGGCAGACCAGCGTGCAAAATCAGGGATACTTTTAGATGTCATGGATGCGGCTAAGGCTGCTGGCGTCAAAAATATCTCTGTAGCAGCGGAGAAGTAATATGCAAAGAATTTTAATTGGATTAGGAATTGGTGGCGGAGTGACCTTTGGCCTGTTTGCGCTAATGGCATTTCTGGTAAAGTCTGAACTTGAGCCACCTGAAAAAATCGATGATTCGACGGTAGAATTTGTTATCGCCGCACCGGAAGAAGACCTCCGCGTTCGTGATAGACGCCTACCCAAAAAGCCACCACCACCTAAGAATCCGCCTCCACCGCAGGTTCGAAAAGTTGCGAAAGTTCAAAAGCCTGTGAAATCGCTAAATTTGAATTTGAGTAACATCGACGTCAATGTGAATAGCGGTACGTATCTTGGTAATGTGGGAAATCCTGGTAATTTGTCTGATGGAGATGCGATCCCAATGGTAATCATTGAGCCGCGCTACCCCAGAAAAGCTGCCATGGAAGGAATCGAAGGTTGGGTTAGATTTGAGTTTACGGTTGCACCAGATGGTTCACCCAAGGACATCATAGTTATCGATGCTAAACCAAGACGTATTTTTGAGCGTGACGCACGTAAAGCTATCTATAAGTGGAAGTTTAAGCCAAAGGTTATTGATGGTAAGGCCGTAGAACAGCCGAACATGCGTTACACTATGGAATTTAAGTTGGGCGAATAAAAGTTAAGGTATTAGAGATGAAGAATAATTCAATTATCAGACTAATAGCTATGACTCTTATCGGGCTAGGTGTTGCATTACCTGCGTCGGCTGCGCCCATCACTGAGTTAACTAAGTCTTGTAAACCTCTGATTGATAAAAATCAGAAGTTAGAAAAACCACCGCTACGTGGAATGCCAGAAAAAGTCCATAAACGGGTTACCCGAGCGTTAGAGTTATTGGCAAATAACAATTATGCAGAAGGTATTGCCGGGCTGAGAACGGTACTCGAAAAATCTTCTGATGATTATATTAAATCGATCGTCAGTATGAATGTTGCGTCTGCTTATGCTCAACAAAATGATTATAAGTCAGCATTACCTTATTTTCAGGATGCCTTAAAATATGGTGAAGGCAATTTAGATCATGATCGACTGCAAGGCGTGCGACAAAATGTTGCAAGCTTGATGTATTCGATCGGTAAGAAGCAGGAAGCGCTCGACTTGATGAATGTCTGGATGAGCAAATCCATCGTAGATGATCCTAAAGCTTATGTGTTGACAGCTGTTATCTATGCTGAAATGGGCAAATATAGAGAGGCTATCTGTCCGGCATACTGGGCGGTCAAAACATCGAACAAGCCAAATAAGCAATACTATAATCTTTTACTCGTTTCGCATTACGAATTAAAAGATTTAAACGGCTCGTCAGTGATATTGAAAGACATGGTCGCAACTTTTCCGGATGAAAAAAGTTATTGGCGACAGCTTTCTACACTTTACCTTTCAATGGATAAAGTAAAAGAATCACTAGCGTTGATGGAAATGCTTTATTTGAACGGTGGATTTGATAAAGAATCTGATTATAAGACTTTATCGGCACTTTTCGCCTATGAAGATATTCCTTATCGGTCAGCAGAAATACTCGAAGAAGGTGTTAATAAAGGATTAGTGAAGCCGGAAGAGAAAAACTGGAATGCAATCGCTGCCAATTACCGTGTCAGTAAGGAAATTGAAAAGGCGATAAACGCATACGGAAAAACTGCTGAAGTCGCGGAAGACGGTGAAGAGTATCTGACTCAGGCTGAACTTTATGCTGAAAAGGAAAAGTGGCGAGATACCATCAAGTCACTGAATAAAGCGCTTGAAAAAGGTGTAAAAGATCAGGGACGCGTCTATTTTACTAAAGGTAGTGCACAAGCTAGTCTTGGTCAGTGTAAAGCTGCTATTCAGACGCTTGAAACAGCGACTAAATACAAAAACTGGCGTAAACGCGCTAATGCGTGGATTTCTTATGTAAAAGACAGAGAAAAACACGATAAATGCTAACAGAGCATTTGTATTTGAAAAAACTGGCTTCGGCCAGTTTTTTTTTGCTTTGGAAAATAGGGGCTACAAGCTGCGAGCTGCGAGCTGCGAGCTACGAGCTATGAGCTATGAGCTATGAGCTACGAGCTATGAGCTATGAGCTACGAGCTATGAACTATGAGCTATGAGCTATGAGCTATGAGCTATGAGCTACGAGCTACGAGCTACGAGCTGCGAGCTATGAGCTAGGGGCTAGGAGTTAGGAGTTAGGAGTTAGGAGTTAGGAGTTAGGAGTTAGGAGTTAGGAGTTAGGAGTTAGGAGATAAATGAGACCAGTTAAGAGTGCTTTACTCATTGGCCTGAAGGCGGACGTTAAGGCCGGTTCGTTAGCTTAGTAGTTTTGAACCGACCCGGAACTTTTCTTGAATATTACGCTACGGGTTATTCGTAACGGAGCGCTTCAATGGGATCTAGGTTCGCAGCTTTTGCGGCGGGCAAAATTCCAAAAATAATACCGACGCCCGCAGAAAAGCCAAAGGCAATACCTATAGCCCAGAGTGGGACGTTTGCAGGTGGGAAATAGGGGATCATGGCAGAAGCGAGAACGCCAAGGCCGTAACCGAGAATAACGCCGATTATGCCACCAATTAATGATAGAACTACCGCTTCAATCAAAAATTGTAGCAAGATATGATGCCTTTTCGCGCCAATGGCTTTGCAAATTCCAATTTCGCGTGTTCGCTCTGTCACCGACACTAACATGATATTCATGATGCCGATACCGCCTACAATTAACGAAATGCTGACAATTCCGCCTAAAACCAGTGTCAACATGCTGATGACCTGGCTAATTCCGGAAGTTAATTGTTCAGCAGTTTGCACTTTAAAATCATCATCATCGTCGCCTGAGAGGCCGTGCTGTTTACGCAAGATTGTAGTGATTTTTTCTTTAACCGACTCTAATTGTTCGAGATCTTTGAGCTGAAGTTGCACAAAGATATCTGGTTCTAAAATATTACCATTTAAGCCCTGCATAGTGGTGTAAGGCAGCAACAGATAGTTGTCCTGGCTTTGGCCAAAAAAAGAACCTTTGGCTTCGGCAAGACCAATTATTTTGAGCCATTCGCCGGCAAAACTGATAAATTCGCCAACAGGATTCTTCGGTAGGGCAAGATCTTCACGTAATTTCTCACCGATTACCGCGACTTTGCGGCGAGATTGATTGTCACTAAAGGTGAGAAATCGACCAAATTGCATATCAATATTCTGAACATTTTGATAGGTATAGGTTGTACCTGCAACCTGGCTAAAGGCTTGGTTGGCCTTATACCTGACGGCGCTCGTACCGCCAATCATTGAGCCCAGTGTCGGCGTAATATACTCAATTCCTTCAACTTGGCTCTGAATTATTTCGACGTCATTTGCGGTGATTCGGGCGACCTTTCCTTTTAATCGCTCGCTTCGCGGGGTGTAGGAATATACCGAAACTGAGTTAGCGCCAAAACCTTCAAATTGTTGGTTAATTGAGTAGCTCAGACCCTGAATAACGGAAACGACGGCAATGGTGGAACCCACCCCAATAATAATGCCTAAGGTAGTCAAGAAGCTGCGAAAGCCATGGGCCCGGACCGAGATAATTGCACTTCGAAAACTTTCAACAAAGCTAAACAACAGTCATCTCCTGATTAATCCTGTCTTCGACGATTTTGCCATCGCTTAAACGCACGACACGATGGCAATGGTGCGCGATTTCATCTTCGTGGGTCACCATAATAATTGTCTGACCTTCTTGGTGAAGTTGATCAAATAGCGCCATAATATCGAGTGTTGTTTGACTGTCCAGATTACCAGTAGGCTCATCCGCTAATAAAATTGATGGCTGAGTGACTAGCGCTCTCGCAATAGCTACCCTTTGTCTTTGTCCACCTGAGAGCTGGCTGGGAATATGATCCATACGGTCCTCCAGATTAACTTTTTTTAAAGCGTCTGCCGCCAGGAGTTTCCGCTGCGACAAGGGAACACCTTGATAAACCAGAGGTAGCATCACGTTATAAAGAGCGCTCGCTCTCGGTAACAAATTAAAGCTTTGAAAAATAAATCCGATTTCCTTGTTACGAATTTCGGCTAATTCATTTTGAGTTAACAAGGACACGTTTTTATTGTTTAACAAATATTCGCCATTTGTCGGCTTATCCAGACAACCCAGCAGGTTCATCATGGTCGATTTGCCCGAGCCTGACGATCCGATAAATGCAATATATTCATTGCGAGCAATTGTTAAATCGATATGGTCGAGTGCTTTTACTGTGTGCTCTCCCATATGATAGAACTTACAAATATCCCTTAGACAAATTAAACTCATTTGACTATTACATCCTGTTAACTAGCTGAATTGCTCTTGGCAAGGGACACTTTGTCGCCATCGCGCAAGTGGCGAACGATTTTATCGGGGCCGGTTATGATAGATACGCCTTGTTCGACACCTTCGAGAATCTGTTGAAAAGAGTCGTCAGAAATTCCAGGCTTAATGGTTCTTTTTACCGCAATACCATCGTTGAGAACGAAAACAAAATTTTCAATTTTATCTTGGTCATTGTCCTCAAAAGTACGAACAGCTTTTAAGGGTACTGCCAATAAATCCTGTTCTCCCTGGGTGAAAACTTCGGCGCGACAACTCATGCCTGGGCGTAAATTGAGTGTATCGGTGGCGTCCAGTTTGAGCTTGACTGCGAAACTTAAGCTTTGACTACCACGGGCTTGTTTGGCGCTTGAAGCAATGGAAACTACTTTGCCTTTAAGCGGCGTATCAGCGAAGGCAATCGCAATAATTTCAGCCTGTTGACCTATCTGAACAGTTGCAATATCAGCCTCATCGACATTGATTTCCGCCAGCATGCTGGCAGGATTGGCAATTGTCATCAGGAAAGAGCCGGCAATATTTGTCGTGCTGGAAATGGCCGTTTCTCCTTGTTTAATATCAAGCGAAGTAATATTGCCATCAATAGGCGACACAATTTTTGTTTTGCTCAATTGATCTTTTGCTTGTTCCAGGCGTGCTTCAACCTGTTTCAGCACTTCGTGATCAGCCTGTAAATCAATTTTTGCGACCTGGTATTGATGCGTAATGGCATCATAGGCATCGTTATCCAGCAGTTTTTGTTCAAAGAGTTTAGTCTTCCTTTTCCATTGCTTCTCCAGGTTGGCGACAATCATTTTTTGCTTTTCAATAGCGACTCGCTGTTGATCAACTACTGCCTGCTGTTGTTCAACCGCAGCAACAAAAGTTTGGTCGTCGATTTCGAGAACTAATTGGCCTTTAGACACCTGATCGCCTTCTTCGACATAAAGTCGACTCACCTTGCCGATAACTTCGGCTGTGAGTTTTACTTCATCTTCATGTTTCAATTGACCCGATGCCAGAATGGAAGCTTTGATGGTTTGCAGGCCAACTTGTTCGACTTCAACTGCTTTGACCGAGTCGTCTTTAAAGTACTTTTTAGCCAACGGCAGTCCGATGACGACCAGTAAGATTAAAGAAAATATTGCTACTTTTTTCATGGTAATTCCAATCGAAACAGTCAGGTACTAAGCGATTAAAAAGCGAACGCCAAACAAAACCACATAAGGAGCGATTATCGTTGCAAACGACTTAGCGTAACTGCTTTGAGTCCATTTTGCGTAGCCAATCGTCATGAGCGCGACTGTCCAGATCATGGTTAGATCGGTTGAGGCGAGAATGTTGCCCACGCCTTGAACAGCGTTCATACCAAAGAACAACTCATTTAAACTCAGGGGGTTGAGTTTTTCCGGCGCGAGCTGACCGTCGCTGGAGGTCATGATAACGACTATCGCAGCGAATACGCCTATTAATGAGGGTATTGAAGTCCAGCTAACAAATGAAAACCATTGCTTAAATTGAAAGCCATCGTTTCGAACACTTGAAATAATCATAAAGTAGAGTGCGAACAAGCAGAAAATAATCGGGATCCCAATAGCCGCACCTAAAATGGCAATTCCCGCTAGTCCCGTCGAGCCAAACATTTCGAGACCTTGTCTCACTTGATCTTGTTCCGCTTTGCTAGCATCTCCGGCAGTCGCTTCTACCATATAATCAACGTACCACTGAAAATCCATGTTGGCGAATAGCAATGCCATCATCGCGATATTGAGTAAAATCAAAGTAAAAAGTGGAAATAGGACAGGATAATCGGCCTGCATGTCCTTAAATGCTTTTTCAGGAGTGGTGACGATATTCGATAAAATAATCCAGCTCGAAGGTGACTTGGCTGGCGGATGTTCGGTTGAAACGTTATAAGGAGAGTCAGTCATCAAATTATCCTTTTAATGGTGTTAACTTTGTTGATTAGCAGTAGTAGTCTGCATTGTTTTAAATTTATTACACATTCATCGAATCAATTTAAGCAATATTCCATTTAATTGAACGTAAATATTACCAACTGATTCCATCTTGCAGTCTCACTCTGTCATTAGGCACGGCTGTCAGGTCTTGAATCTTGTGACTTGTAAAATGACAAAAATTGCTTGAGTATTAACCTAGGTAATACAACCCTGATTGGACGAGCGAGAGGTTTTCGATGATCCGTTTAGTAATCATAGCCCTGGTGTTATTTCTCCTGTTCTTTGTTTATATGCATATTCGCGATGAACATTACACTCGCGCGCAACGTAAAAAAGCCTTGCAGCTTGGCCTGGTGGGGTTAGCGAGCTTGTCTCTATTTATAGTCGTGTTCGAGTATGCGCGGCAATGGCAGCTACACCAGGCGTTGATAACGGCTCAATTTGAAGAGACCGGTGAACAAAGCTATTCAACTTCTCTTAATGAAGTCCGAGTAATGGCAAAATATGAATCAGGGTATGAACCAGAACAAAGCGTGCCTCGACTTGTTTTAAAAGTCACCTTGGAAAAGCCGTTTAAAGACCTGGCGAGCATGTTTTGTGACAAAACCGAGTTAGAGCGATTCCTGGCATTCAACTATGGTCGGCGATATCCGACGCCTGAGATTAAACTGCCTAATGGCCACTTTGTCGGTAAATGCTATCCAAAAGCCATCGTCGAAAAAGTGAATAAAATGGCTGATCGCCAACACGATTTTGTACCCAAAAACGCTCGCTATTTATTTCTACCTTCTGTCCACGACGAGCAGCATACCGTATATTTTTATACGGAAAACCTCGACATCGAGACGTTACGCACTCGTTTGAGTGAATTGCTGGAATATTACAAGCTGGTCGCGAGATACTAAATCTGCTTACCAGGTCTCAAAAAGGAAGTTTTTTTCGCGCTATCCTTTTTGTTGCCGATGCTGACTATCGGTAACTGTTGGCCCTAATGTGGCCTTAGCCACAATAATACCGCGTGATTAAAGGAATAATTTTACCAAAGGTACAAAGGAATGCTTAAACCATTTATTGTCGCTGCTTTATTTTTTATTTCTACCCAGACTATCGCTGACCAATGGGAGCCGATGATTAACCTGGCCGTTGAACATTTAAAGCGATCTGGACAGTTGTCTGAAATAGCAAGCTGCGTTGGAACTTCAGAAGCACAATTTATCGCCAAGTATCGGACCGTTGTGAAATCCTGTTTCAAACAACACGGAACTGCCCTGGAAGGGGACGCGGGCGAAGATGCCATGGATGCATGTTTAGAATCTCAGATGTTAAGACAATTTAATATTTCCCAAAATACGCTCAGTGATTGCCAGGAGCAATTTGCCGATGAAGTGCTTGTTGAAACGGAACCGGATTATTCTGCGCTTTCTGAGGCAGAATTGAATGAACTCATAAGCCAGGAAATCGAGCAAGGCCACCAAGCGCTGGATATGATGCTAGAGGCCAGCAAAGCGGCCAGTGAAGGTACCGAGCATCTGATCACTCTGCCGGTGTATCAGGACAGTCAGATCATGGCGCATTACGCTATGGGCATGCGCCGCGAAGATGGCTCTCTTACTTTGCCCGTTGCTACCTTTAGCTCGTCTGACAGTGTTGAAAAAATTATCGCGTTCTATCAGCAACAACTTCCCAACTTTGAAATGAAGAATTTTCAGGGTGGATTGGCAATTTTTATGGAAAAAATCCCAGACGAATTTAATCCGTTAGCAGATATGCAAATCTACCAGTCGATTCCTCATATCACCATTTATGCGCTAGGTGGTGATTCCAGCGATTCCACCACGATTGAAATTGCCTATCAACGCTAATTGAATTACGTTTTTCGGTCTGCAGTTGTGTTGCGTTTGATTCCCGGGATTTTTCCGGGAATTTTTTTGTTTGGATGAATTTATGGACGCGCATAAAATAATGTGAATATTTACTGTAATAAACTTGAATAATCTCCGACTATTGACGTTAATCGCACATTCATCTCATAGCGCCGGTAAAAAATAATGCGCTCATGCATGCGGCATGATGACCGACTGGGAAAAAAGATTGTATTGATGACAATTCAATTTAGATTTGTTGTCTGAAATTAAAGTGAAAATATTAACACTTAGGGAATAATTTATGCTCGAAGTAAAAAATTTAAAAAAGCGTTTTCGTCTCGATAATAAGACGATTAAGGAGAATAAGAAAAAAGCCATGGAGTCGCTCGATGGGCGTGAACAAGGGCACTGGTTTAATGCAGTTCAAGATGTCAGCTTTAAATGTGACTCTGGAGAAGTGCTTGGTCTGTTAGGGCCGAATGGTGCAGGAAAAACGACCAGTCTGCGCATGTTATCGACAGCGCTTCAGCCGACCGATGGTCAAATTGTGATCAATGGTGATGACGTCGTCGCCGAGCCCCTGGCGATGCGTAAGCGCATTGGATTTCTATCAGGAACAACCAGTCTTTATCACCGCCTGACAGTAAGAGAAAACGTTCAATACTTTGGTCGTTTGCATGGTATGTCAGAAGATTTACTGGAAACTGAAATTAAAAAAGTATTCGACCTGTTAGACATTCATCGCTTTGCTGACAAAAAAGCCGACTCGCTTTCTACCGGGATGAAGCAGCGGGCAAATATTGCCCGAACCGTCATTCATCGTCCTGAAGTCATCGTGCTTGATGAACCAACGACTGGCCTTGATGTTATTTCCGCCAAGACCATCATGGATTTTATCGAGTCGTATAAGGGCGGCGAGGTTCCCATTGTATTTTCGACCCATCATCTTCACGAGGTGGAAAAACTTTGTGACAAGGTCGTTCTGATTAATCAGGGAACCACACAATTTTCCGGTAGCCTGGATGAATTTAAAGGTCTAAGCGAAAGCGGCAACCTTTACGACGTATTTGTCAATCTGGTTGAAAAGCAGGAGGTTGCGTAACATGTTACAAGTTTATCTAAAAGAATTGCTCGAACTAACGCGCGATAAGAAAACCCTGATTTTTACCGTGTTGTTACCCACACTGATCATGCCGGTTATCATGGCGGGTTTTTTCATGTTGGCGGCCAAAATTGCCACTAAAGCGAATGAAGAAGTATTGGACTTTGCTATTGTTGGCAGCGAGTACTATCAGGAAATTGAACAGGCGCTGCTTAGGGAGCCAGGAGAAGGGGAAAAACCACTCAATTTTAACCTGGTGAAAATTGAAAACGACGAACAAGTTGAAGCATTGATTAATTCAAATAAAATTCGCTTTGCATTGGTAATTCCGGAAGATACACGTGAGGCTATTCAAAACGGCTTGTCGGCCAAAATTGCATTTAAATATAATGATTCGGCGACTACCAGTGGTTTGATTTTCAGACGTGTGAACGAAGCGCTTGAAAACTTGAAGGAAGTCGAGCTAATCAAGCGCTATAGCCAGTTGGGATTGTCTGAAGAGCAAGGGAAGGCATTTGCCAAACCGATAGATCTGGTGCGTGAATCTACCGCCAATGAGCGAGAATCTTTTGGTGAAAAATTTGGCGCATTGTTACCCTATATACTCATCCTGGTTGGACTCTCGGGGGCGATGTACCCGGCTCTGGATCTGGGGGTTGGTGAGAAAGAACGGGGAACACTCGAAACGCTGTTACTAACGCCTGTAACCCGATTCAGTTTGGTATTTGCTAAATTTGCGGTGATTTTTACCACCTCATTTTTAGCGGTATTCTTGAGCTTGCTGAGTTTTGCTTTAATGACAAGCATATTCGGACCGATGTTTGCTTCTTCCCTGGGGGCCGAAGGTAGTAAGAATGTCGGGTCTATTTTAGAAGCGCTCTCCCATATTTCAATTATCGACATCCTGCTTATGTTCAGTATGCTGGTGCCTATAGCCGCTATTTTCGCGTCGTTGTTATTGAGCGTATCCATTTATGCACGTACCTTTAAAGAGGCGCAAAATTATATGTCGCCGATAATGATGCTGGTGTTCCTACCCTTGATACTGGCCTTGTTGCCCGGGGTTAAACTTGACTGGGTGTGGGCTTCAGTACCCATTACGAATGTCGCGCTCGCCATTAAAGAAATATTTAAAGGTACCATCGATATGGGCATGTTAGCCGTCATTTTTGGTTCGACTACGATTATTGCCGGTGGCTTTCTGGCATTGTGTAACTGGTGGTTCCAACGTGAACAGGTCTTGTTTAGAAACTAATCAGGGTGGCAATTCTGCCCGAAATATTTCCCCGGCTTTTGCCGGGGATTTTGATTAATTGCTTGAATATTCTTTGCGTTAATCTGGTTTATGAGATTAATCTTTAATCAAATCAACAATTTGGCATAACTCCGCTATAATTAAATAATCCCTGTTCAAGCAAGTAGTTATGGCTAATCCACCGAAAAATAAAGAAGAGTGGTTGAAGGTTTTAAAAAACACTTCGATTCCCAGTTTTGGTTCCAGTATTCAGGCGCTTTCCAGCGCCGACTCATATTCGCAAAAACATGCTGCGGTGCTGGCTAGAACAATACTAAAAGATCCCAACTTAACGGCGTCGGTGCTCAAATTAGCGAATAGCGTTCACTTCAACCAAGCCGGCCGTTCAATTCGTACCATAAGCCGATCAATCATGGTTTTGGGACACAAAGCGGTCAAAGAAGTTTGTGCCAGTTGTCTTTTAATTGACACCTTTTTAAAGAATGATTCGTCTAAAACCTTGAAAGCAATGCTAGCGCGTTCGTTTCATTCCGCCATTCAAGCCAAAGAAATCGCCTTATTACGCGGTGAAAAATCAACCGAAGAAATATTTATCTCCGCTCTTTTGTTAAATTTAGGTGAAATTGCCGTCTATTCGGCAATAGATGAAAAGGCGGCAATTTTTCATGAATTAATTAATGCCTATCCGCTGGCTGACGGTAAAGAGCGAGAAATACTCGGTTGTTATTTTAATGATTTAACCCTGGGCCTTTGCGACGCATGGAAAATTGCCCCCATGATAAGTCAGGTGATTGGCGGACATTATGACGAAAAAAGCCCTTTGCGTAGTATTTTATTGGGAAATAACTTTGCCGCCAGTTGTGAATTAATCGGTGTGGATAGTGCTGTTGATAAACATCTTAAGTCAATCACACGTTACACGGGCAAACAACCTGAAACAATCACCGATAAAATGGTTGAAGCTACCGCAGAGACGGAAAAGAGTCTCAAGCAATTAGGCCTTAAGCTGGACGTCCGACAAGGTCAGAGCACTAAGATTTCTGCTGCGCCGAGCGGACGAGAAATCATTGTCGACAAAACGCTTCAGTTAGAGGTGATTCAAGAGCTCACCCAGGTGATTGAAGAGTCGTTGGATATCAATATTATCCTGCAGCAAATACTGGAAGGGATCCAGCGAGGCGCTGGATTTGCCAATTCGCTCGTAGCACTGCTAACCCCTGACCGCAGCCGATTGGTCGCCAAACACGCCATCGAAGCAGAGGATGGGCGCGCCAAAGAGAATTTTAACTTTAGCTGTTATCACGATGTGCCCGAAATTCAACAAAAGGTGCTGACCAATCGATATATTGTTCAGCAGAATGAGTTGCGAGAACAAGGCATGACGCTAAAGCAAATTCTCAAACGTACTGGCGCGCAAAATGCGTTATGGGGGCCTTTGGTAGTAGAAAACAAAGTCATAGGTTGTTTTTACGCCGATAACGGCATCAATGGCCCTGCAATAACACAAGAGCAGATGGACGCCTTTCAATTATTTGTCGTTCAGGCCCGGCTATTTTTACATAAACTTAAATAGTGATATTAGGCGGTAGACGTATTCTCGAACTGGATGGTCGCGAGAATCTACTTGCTAATTGGTAAGTTGTTACGTAAACTAATTCAATCAATCTCTTGAAGAGATGAAATTCTGCAATAACTGATGCAAAAGCTATTGGTGCAGTAGGCAAATGGAATTCACGCAAATTCATGGATGTTAGTTATGCATAACCTTGAAGCAATCGGTCTCCTCGGACTTGGCAATCGCCTAAAACGTATTAGTGAAACCTTTTTTAAGCAATGTGATGAGTTGTATCAATCGCAGGGCGTTAAACTACAATCTCGCAGTTTTCCAGTATTACAATTGCTTGCCAGCCATGGCACTTTATCTGTCACCCGTATGGCGGAGCTGTTAGGGCAAACCCATCCGGCGATCAGTCAGATGAGCAAAAAGCTCGAAAAGCAGGGGTGGCTTTATCATGAAACTGACGTTCACGACGAAAGACGACGTTTGTTAGCACTTACTCCTCAGGGATACGAACTGGTTGACCAATTGAAGCCGCAATGGGCTGTGTTGGAAAAAGTGCTTAAACGAATATTGGACGTAGCGACTTACGGCTTACTCGAAAACATCGAACTGCTTGAAAGGGAACTGGAAAAGAAACCTTTAAAAGATCGGGTCGCGATGCTAGCGCGCGAAGAGCAGCAGGAAAAAGTCGAAATCATTCATTTTGAACCGCGTTATAGTCAGGATTTTTATCGTCTCAATCGCCGCTGGTTAGATAAATATTTTTACGTCGAATCGATCGATCACGAAATACTCACAAATCCGGAAGCGGAAATTATCGCCAAAGGCGGTTTCATACTGTTAGCACGGTTCAATGATCAAATTATTGGCACTGCGGCTCTTTTAGCGACTGATGGCCATCAACTGGAACTCACCAAAATGTCGGTCGATGAAGACTATCAGGGGATGGGGATCGGTGAAAAGCTGGCTCGCGCTGCGATTAATCAATACCGGGCAACTGATTTTGATTGTCTCTATCTGGAGTCAAATCGCAAACTCTTACCGGCGCTTAATCTTTACCATAAGTTGGGATTTATCGAAAAGCCAAGTCCATTTAAAGACGCTCACTATCAAAGGGCAGACATTTATATGGAGTTCGATGAGACGGCTTGATTAAAGCGCTCCGGCAAACGAATAAAACACCCAGACTTCTAATTTAGGCTGATAAAAGCCAGATAAAAAAATACCCAGATTGCATCTCTGGGTATCTTGTTTAACTCGATTAATCGCGCAATAAATAAGTGGCTTAGTACTGGCGCGTGATATCAACATAAAGTGTTAGCGAATCTCCAGGCTGAAGATACTTTTTGCTGCCAGCGCGAGAATTCCACTTCTTTACGTTATTTAGACTGACTTTAAATTTCTGTGCAATACGTGCCAGAGAGTCGCCTGAACGGACAGTATAGTGGATCTTTTTCGTCTTTTTGTTTCCCTGGGAAAGGCTCGCCAGTTTTTGAGGCTGCTTTGTCCAGATGACCAGTTTCTGACCAATTTTTAACGGGTCGGTTGGCGCCATATTATTCCATTTAGCAAGGCTGCGCATATTAACCTTGTAGTGGCGGGAAATATCCCAGATAGAATCCCCGGCTTTAACCTGATAGGTGACTTTATGACCATTGCGCTTGGCGTTTTGGCGGGCCACTAACCGCTGTTGCGCGCTCTTGTGATATTTATCACGGGCTTCCGAAGCGACTGGAATCAGCAGGCTTTTTCCTTCTCGAATTGAGTTATTGCGGATTGCATTGTTATCTTTGAGCATTTGAACGGTGGTGCCAAATTTTTTGGCAATTTTAATCAGGCTATCACCACGCTTAATCGTATATTTTTTAAATGAAATGCGTTGATCACGCGGTATTTCCTTTAAATTTCGCTCAAATGTCTCGATTTTGTCGATTGGAAGCAGGATGTGATGCGGTCCTTTCGGGGCTGTTGCCCATTGGTTGTATGCGGGATTAAGTTGATAAAACTCATTCATGGATATATCAGCCAGCGCCGCAGCGAGGCTCAGATCGATCTGCGTCTCGGTCGCAACGCGGCCAAAATAGGGCAAGTTGTCGATGGGATGCCATAACTGATCTTCTGAAGTGCGTTCGCGCAACATGTCCGCTAGCGCTAGCAATTTAGGCACATACGCCTTGGTTTCTTTCGGTAAATTCAATGACCAGAAATCAGTATTTTTACCTTTACGTTTATTGCGGCGAATAGCGCGGCTGACATTGCCTTCGCCAGAATTATACGCGGCTAATGCGTGTAACCAGTTGCCGTCAAAGCGTTTATGCAGGTAAGTCAGATACTTGATGGCTGCTCGAGTCGACAGGTAAACGTCACGCCGACCGTCGTACCACCAGTTTTGCTTGAGGCCAAAATTTTTGCCGGTGCCTGGAATAAACTGCCACATACCGGATGCGCGTCCATGAGAGTAGGCAAATGGATCAAATGCACTTTCCACAATAGGCAGCAATGCTAGCTCGATCGGAAGTTGGTTTCTTTCTAATTCTTCAACAATATCAAATAGATAAGGTGTCGCTCGCTTACTGACACGCTGCATATAACTGGGGTGGCGGGAGTACCAGTTCTTTTGCGCTCTTACGCGGCGGTTGTCGGGAATATCAAAGCTTAACTGTTGTTGTATTCTGACCCAGACATCTTGGTAAGCGTGCGGGTCCACTCTCGAAGAATCGGCGACGCAAGGCTCCAGATCGTAAAGATTTTCTGACTTTTCCGTCGTTTCCACAGCCAGCTCGTTTGCCATTGCCGACGACGGCGTCACAAGGGCTTCACTTTGCTTCAATTCGACGGTCTTACAACCCGAAAGTGCGACGAGCAGGACTAAACCATACAACTTACAATTCAAACGTTTTTCCTCTTATTATTCTAACTTCCTGCGAATTGTGCAGTGTAACAGAAGTCTAGAAACGGCAAATGGTATTTTTATTACCCCGTTATGTCAACTTAAAGGGCAAGTTAGCCTTTATTCTGCGCGTTATCCGCTGTAGATCGCCAGCTTGTCTTAAAAACTGTCTTTCCAATGCCGAATCACACCAAATACCTCTGACTCGTCCAGATTGCTCCGGTTTAATCGCTGCTCTGCTGCAGCGATAACCGTCTGTTCTTTAATGCGCATAAAAGGGTTGATTCGCTTTTCTAATTCCAGCCGAGCCGGTAACGAAGGCCTGTTTTCTTCACGCCACGAAGCAACCTGTTGTTTATATTGGAGTAAATCCGCATTGTTTGGCTCAACCGCTTGAGCAAAAGTCAGGTTAGATAAAGTATATTCGTGGGCAGGGTGTATCAAAGTATCGTCGGGAAGCGCCATCAATTTTTGCATAGATTGCCACATTTGCAATGGGGTTCCCTCGAATAAACGGCCGCATCCGCCGGAAAAGACGGTGTCCCCACAAAATAGCAGGTTCTTATGTGCCACGGTCGCCGCGGCAAAATATGCAATGTGGCCGGCGGTGTGACCAGGTACTTCAAGAACGTCAAATTTCAGCGCCAGCGGCGAAATCTGAACCGTATCGCCTTCATTGCAGGCCGTATCGACGTGCGGGATTGATTCATTTGCCGGACCATAGACATGACATGGGTATGATTGCTTTAATTGTCCTATGCCACCTGTGTGGTCGCCATGATGGTGGGTGACCAGGATTGCCGCCAGGTTAAGTCCATGCTGTTTGAGGTAGCGTTCAACCGGCTGAGCATCACCGGGGTCAACCACAACGGCATCGCAACCGTTGTCGATCAGCCAAAGGTAATTATCGTTAAAAGCGGGGATTGGAGTAATAGCTATCATAATGCCCTTGCGCTATTATTAAATGGTTGGATCGGAATAACGTTCATTTTAGCGGAATCCTTCTGAGGAGGCTATTGATGTCTACCAATCGACTAATGACAAGTAAATCCACCAAATCGACGATGAGCGAGTCGCGAACACGTCTGATAATCGAACGCTTACGACCTCAGGTAGCGCAAATCTTCGGATACAACGCATTATTGTACACCCCTTTGGCCAAGGCTTTATGTAGTCCGGAATTGCGGATTAAAAATCAGTTGGTCATCGGTCAGGAAGGGCGCGCACTGAATGTTAAGTGTCGCTTTGAAGAATTGCCTATCGCGCCTGATTGTATCGATTTAGCGGTTCTTCCGAATACACTTCAACAATCAGAGTTTCCTCATCAGATTTTGCGCGAAGTTGAGCGAGTGCTTATTCCGGAAGGCGTAGTGATAGTCATCGGTCGCAATCCGATTAGCTGGCAAGGGATAAAAAACCTGATCCGCCAAAAACGCAGCCAGACGGCCAAGCTCAATCGTGATATCAGTCGACGTCGTATTGCTGACTGGTTTCGTTTGCTTGGGTTTGAAACCGAAACAGAAATAAACGTTAGCGTGACCAACAATCGATTACAAAACAGTCAGGCTTACGGCTGGGTAAAAAGTCTTGGACAAACCTTTTGCGATTGGTTTTGTAGCTACTATATAATCATCGGCCGTAAAAAAATGTCAACATTAACGCCGATTAGACCAAGCTGGCGAAGTAATAAACAATTAGTGCCGTCGCGGGTAGCCGAGCCGAGTGTCCGGGCCCAGGTTGAACATTGGTTTGAACAACTCAAATAGGGTAGGCTGACGCTTTGACTTTAACCGTTTAAAATGACGGTGACTAAATCGATTATCAGCGCAATTTCGTCAGCATGCATAATCTGAATTGAATAATCCGGCGAAAAATCTGAAATTAGGGAAACTCTTTGAGCAAAATTGAAATTTTTACCGATGGCGCGTGCCGTGGTAATCCCGGCCCAGGTGGGTGGGGAGCTATCTTGCGTGCGGGCAAGCATTATAAAGAAATCTATGGCGGTGAAAAAGAAACGACTAACAACCGGATGGAGTTGACTGCCGCTATTAAAGCATTAGCCGCAATCAAACAACCGAGCGTGGTCGTGCTTACCACTGATTCACAATATGTTCGCAAAGGCATAACCGAATGGTTGACCGGTTGGAAAGCCAAAGGTTGGAAAAATTCGCAAAAAAAGCCTGTGAAAAATGTTGACCTCTGGCAATCGCTTGATGAACAAAATAGCCGTCATCAAGTAGAATGGCGATGGGTCAAAGGACACAGCGGTCATCCGGAAAATGAACGGGCTGATGAATTAGCCAACAAAGGTATTGATGAGTTATAGCCCTTGTAGCGAGTAACCAGTAACGAGAAAAACACATTATGCGGCAAATTATTTTAGATACAGAAACCACCGGTTTAGAACCTTCAAGAGGTCACCGTATCATTGAAATCGGTTGTGTTGAGCTGGTCAACCGACGTCTTACGGGAAACCACTTTCATGTGTATATCAATCCTCGCCGTGAAGTCGATGACGGCGCAATCGAAGTGCATGGCATCACAAATGAATTTCTTGCTGATAAACCGTTTTTTGAAGATATAGTTGATGATTTTATCGAATACGTTAAAGACTCTGAACTTGTCATTCATAACGCGCCATTTGATGTAGGCTTTCTTAACCATGAGTTTGCTTTATTGGCGAAACCGCCTGGTGTTATCGATGATTTTTGTACCGTACTAGATACGCTGGTATTAGCACGCCAAATGCACCCCGGACAAAAAAATAGTCTTGATGCATTGTGTAAACGTTATTTTATTGATAATTCTCAGCGTGACTTACATGGCGCTTTGCTCGACTCGGAAATTCTGGCTGAAGTTTATCTGGCTATGACCGGTGGTCAAACCGATCTGGCACTTACTCAAAAACAAGATTACTTAACCGCTAAAAGAGATGAAGATGGCATTCGCCGTCTGCCTGCTAACCGTCAACCTTTTAAAGTTTTATCGGCTAATGAAAAAGAATTGGATGATCACGCTGCCTATTTAAAGAAAATGCAAGAAACCTGCGGTGATAAACTTATTTGGCAATAAATATCAGCCACAACAAGGAATCGATTTTACATTCCTGATACTCATGTGAACCGTCTTTGCTGGGCCGACCGGCGTTGTGCAATCCTACCCCATTCTGTCAGCGCAAAGCTCGGCGCTTAAATTAGCGAGATCAATGCGTGAATAACGAAGGTTTTGATTGTCACTAGCATGTTTTAATTCTTAACTGAGCCTATGCTTTCAGAGGGGGGGTGACATAAAGAAATTATGAGGTCAAAGTTGACCTCATAGGTCTTTCATAATTATTGAAGCGATCTTCTTGGACGGTCGCTGTTTTTTGCAAGAGAAAAAATTCGGCGAAGCATTCGTACGCTTCAATATCAATTGTCATTACAGTGCTTGGCAATTTCACTTTTAAGCCGTGTCAGTTCCTGTTGGCGTTCTTTATCTTCCATATATCTTCGATTTCCTTTGCCATCTTCTTCGAATACAGGCGCCTGGTATTCTAGAATTTTGACGCCTTGTCTTGCTTGTTTACAGGCTTGCTTAAGCTCTTGAGATTCTCTGTCTGCTTTTTCCTGAGCGCGTTTTTTATCGCGAATATCGCTGAGTTCATTGCCTACCCGACGTTTTTGTAATTGAATGAGCTTTTGTGCCTGATTTCTGGCTTCTTGCTGTTGCTCTGGGGTTATTTTATCTTTTATTTCGAGAGATTCTGCGTTTTCATTGATCGGGCGATCGGAGTAGTGTACTTTTCCATTCTCATCCACCCACTTATAGATCTTTTTGGCACTTAATTGATTGCTTAAGGTGAGCGTCAGTGCGATGAGTAGAACACCAAACGATATTTTTGTAAAAGATTTCATCTGTGCATCATTCCTTGCTTAGGTCGCGGCTATTTAAAGTATACCCGAAAACCTCCGCAATGTTTTAGCCATAATTAGCCCGCGTATTGCCTCTTTTACTGCTAATTAACGGAATATTTTTCTCTTACACTCTTTAGTGTTGAAAGGAAAGGAGAAAAATATGCGATCTGAATGGCCAAAAAATGAAAATATCATGAATTGGGACCCTGAAAATATGGATAAATATTGGGAGCTTTGCTCACGATATGACCAATACCCCCAGTTGGAATGCTCAGAAATAGACTCAGAAAGTGGTAAAAATTTCGCCCGCTCGAGTAAGCATCCCAAAACGCAATCGAGCAGACTAAAACAATTGAGTTAGTCTGAAATCAGGTCGATTTTTTAAAGGCGATCAGGCGAACCCGCGTTATCAGGTACCAAACGCCACCAAGGACGGCAATGCCAAGCTGGCCGACATGAGCCAAAGTGCTAAAGCCGCGATTGCCGACGAAGTACCATAACATAAAGCCAGTAAGGAACATGATGATTCCACCCATTGCCTGCATTTGCAGCGAATACCGTTGCTTCATACGGGCCAACTTCGCTTTTGAAGCCAATTGTTCCGGGTTTAGTCCATCTGTGCTTTTACCGCTGACTAAATTGAAGTTACAGTGACTACAGACTTTCGCTTTGTCGGAAATGCGCTCTTTACAGGAAGGGCAGTCGATAATGGCCATAAAATTGCTTTGGTTTATTGAATGTGGTCAACATTATAAATGACTTGTCACCACGCCTCAATTTTTTGAGTTAAATCGCTATGCTCGCTAGACGAAATGAGGGATTTTCGCTGCCGTTAAAACTGCCCTTTAACATCCAACGCTGCTTGCCAGCAATTATCAAAATCCATACCGCGTATTCTCTTGGCATGACTCTTCAACGAATCTTGATAGTCTAAATCAAACGCAATAGACAAACAGCTACTAAAGGTAATCAGAATAATTTCTTCGGTCTGTCGAAGTGATTTATTGCTGGTAATCTTATCTTCGAGCTGACTAAGAAACTTGATAATATCGGAACTCAGGCCCCACATTGTCAGAAGCAAAACACTCGCTTTAAAAATGGATATTTCATGAGTTTGTTTTAATTGCTCGGTAAGTTCATTGAGTCCACTACTGTTTTTAAAGCAATCAATGACATCCTGATGTTGACTGAACTGGTTATGACAAAGCACAAGAAATCCTAGCATGCCAAACATCAGGATTTGAGTGACGGCTTCGCCGGTATAATCACGACCGAGTATCTGCCGAGTATAGGCACGGAAAATATGTGGTGCGATTATTTGTGCCTGGATAAATCTATCAACGTCGAGCTCTTTTATCTTACTTTGTAAGCTGTCTTTGGCGGCATAGACGATTGCCAGGTTTTTTATCGTAGACAAACCTAAATTACGGCCGATGGCTTCAGATAAATCTTGCGGTGACTTGCCATAAATTGACTTATTGGCCAACCCCATAATGCGACCGGAAAAAATGGGATCTTTCTCCACGATAGACACTACTTTTTTGATATCAAAGTCAAGTTTGCTAGCTTCGGTGATAATTTTTCTGCAACTCTCAGGGATTGGCGGGAGACTATCGACAATGGACTGTAAGTCCATTGTCTTGTTATCCATGACTATATTATTGCGATAAGCTCTTAAATTGGCAGGTGTTGTTCCAAATTTTTTGCGAAATGCGCGTTCAAATGTTGAACGTTCAGCGTAACCGAGCTGTACGGCAATCGAATCAATTTTAACCTCTGAATTTAACAATATTTCTAATGTTACCTGGTCGAGGATTTTTCCTTGAAGCTCTTTGAAACTGGTGTTTTCTTCTGCAAGATTCCGCCGAAAAGTAGAAACGCTTTTGTTTAACATTGCGGCTACTTTTTCCATAGTTAGAGAAGCAGGCTTGTCTGTCTGAGACAAAATAGTCGCAACTTGATCAGTAAACGAATGCCGTTGAATCGTATCACTTAATTTTAATTCGAGTGATTTAGCGATACTTGCGCGAATCTCTTTATTATAAAAAGGATTCTGACGGTCGTAGTCTTTTTTGGAAATGATAGCTGTCATTGGCCCTTTGTGCTTGAGTACTTTAGCATTAGATACCTTCGCAATTATTTCTGGGTCAAGGAAAACTCGTTCTTCAGGAAACCAGAGTTCCAGATAATCAAACTCGTTACCTGCAACTTCCTTAAATATAAAATGACTAAGCGCAATTACCGTATCGTCTTTAATGTGCGGCAAGGGAGATTCAAAGTCTCCGTGAAAAACTTGATATAAAACCAAGTCCTCATCTTCAATAATCTGGACGGTATAACTCGGGGGAAGAAAGCATTCTTTTAATGCGATTAAGTCCGCGATGCAGGTTTTAAGGTCCGGTGCAGTCATAATATATAAAAACTGTGGACCTCTATGCATAAAGTCACTAGCACGAGTTTGCGCCAGTCGTTTCCAGACAAACATATGCTCATTGAGGGTGACAATCAGTTGATTTAATAGAAGCTCAAATTGAAGTTCATCGATGTTTCCAGTTTCTATATCTTTTTCGCATTGTCGAACTTTTTCGGCTAATTCGGGTGAAAGACGCCCACGCGAATTAGTCACTTTAAAAAAGTGATTGAGGTAATTGTCAAGCCCTGTGAAAATGTCCTTCGATAACGTCATTCTGGTATAACGATAAATATATAAAAAAACAAATAATTATAGACCGTAATTCGCTTTTTTATAACTGCGTTTTTGTCATTTATTAGTCGGTAGTTTAAGTGTAGTCGAAAAACGGTCTCTGAATTTTTAATTGTACTGAATAATGGCGTCTCTTCTTCAGAGCAGTTGATAGTTCACACCGACTAATTGTCGAAAAGTTTATCGCGACTATTATAACGATATTTATTGGACATGCTTTTCAGGCGTACGATTGACTTTACGTTAGTCATTTGTGCTTAAAAAGGGCGCCTAAGCGCCCTTCCATAGTTCCTTGCGTGACAACAAGGTTAACAACTTACTTTTGTCGTCTTACCGCTACTCCACCTAGTAGGGCGATTAGAAGTAAGAAGATGTTGAATGAACCGCTGCCTGATGAGCTTTGTGGTTGCTCTTCTTCAGCAACTGGGTAAGTACAGCTTCCATCGCTCTCACCGGCGTCAGTGTTGTAGTTGGTCGCAGCTGCGTCCATACAACCTGCTACCAGATTGTCTGATTCGACTGTCAACATGAAGCTTGAACTAGCCGCGTCATTTACATTCGATGCATCAGTGACAGTGATGGTGACTTCGGTAGTGCCGTACCAGTTTGCGGTTGGCATGATATCAACCGTTGAGCCAGAAGTATTACCGTTAACGGCCGCTGAAATGTTATCGCCAGATACCGAAATAACTTTTGCAGTCGAATTAGTTGCGGTGAATAAAACTTCTAAACCTTCAACCATTTCGTCTTCATTGATAGTAACGTCATTGAACTGACCCATTGAAATGTTACCGTTAACTGCGATGCTGGTAGAAACAGTTATCCGTTCTGCATGCTCGTAGTCGCTAGTGACAACAATTTCTTGTGTTGAGCCTGGTGCATTGTAATTAACTAATGCGCTAAAACTAACGCGGATAGCTGATTGCTCTGGACCGCGATAATCACCACAGACCAGTGTACCAACAGAAGTTTTCTCTAACACATTGTCATAGGCAAATGTATCAGCTAACCAACCTTCGTTAGGGCCCCAAGGGTTGCGGAAGCCGTGGTAACCACGTGTACCAATAGAACCCTGGCCATTAAGTGATTCGTCAAGACGGTTGTAGCCAAACAATACTTCGTACGCACCTTCATTGTAATCAGGTTGAGTTTTGAAAATTGTTTGAGCGTCATAAGCGCCTGATAATCCAGTCCACCAATCGTTGATCTGCATACCGTTCCACTGAACGATTAGCTCTCCATTGATAGTGTTTGCAACATAGACACCGTTCCACTGACCTGTTAACCAGTCGAAACCAGGTGTAGGCATTACAGCACTTCCGTGCCATAAGGCTGCAATCATAGTGTCAGGGAACTGAACGTTCTCCATAGGAGCATGGGAGAAATTCATATAGAACATTTCGTCTACCTGGAAGAAACCTGCCGGGTTAACGCCCATGGTGCCAGTCCACTCTTTACCATAGTGAGTGATGCTATCAAAGCCTAACTGCCATGGCTCGAGGAAGAAAGTATCCCATGAACCGCCTTCGATAATGGTTGGCGTCATATAGAAGCCCATATCCCACCAGTTTTCTTTCATATCATCATCTGCGTAAGGCATACGACACATTGGGTCATTTTCGCTGGTGGTCCAGACGTATTCACGCGGGGTGAATGCGCTAGTCGGTTGAACACCGCTGATTGTAATAGTGTTACCTTCTACCTTTGTCATGGCACTATAAATGCCTTCGACATTAACGCTATCGTGAGAAAGGTTGAGGCCATCAGGAATAGTCGCTGTTAAGGTAAAGTCGCGGTCACTCGGCATAAGGTTAGCGCCAGCTTCAACGTAGAAATCAACTACATCGCCAGTTTTAGCTATGTCTTGACTTGCCGTCATCATAACGTCCGAGCCAACGTGTTCAAAACGCACACCCATGGTACCAACGTCGCCGGTATTCGTCTCGTCACGACCGAACTCAATAGCTGCAAAGTAAACATCTCCCTCGACTGCGTCTTCTGCATTCCAGGTCATATTCACATTGTAACCGTCGATACCATTTGCATTACCTACGATTTCAGTCGTTAAAGAGTCGTTACCACCTTCTGGAATGATTGCCAGGTTGGTAGTCATTTCTAATGGTGCGTCCATTCCCCTCGGAAAGTTTGGATCGTAAAGGGTGTAGTTTCCTACTAGCGCCCAATATTCGCCCGGTGTTGGATTATCAATAGCACACCAGTCACGTGCGTAACTGAAAGAGAAACAGATTGCTTCTTCGCTCCAGTTAGCCACACCGTCACCATTTGCGTCAAATCCTATATCGATTGCACTGTCGTGATAAGTCATTCGATCTTTTTCGCGAGTTAATTCGAATACAAACCGCTTAGTGCCTTCTGGAATGGTAAAGTTTATCTGCGCAATTGCACCCAACTCAATATCTGCCGCTAAGGACTCTGCTGTTCCAACACCATTTTGGAAAGGCACCAGGTTATGAACTTGCGTTTGACCTTTTACCAGACCATTTACACGAATATCGCTAACTTCTTTGGTGTAAAGTTTCGGCGAAAGTGCGCTGCCCATAGTTCGGTGCATTTCGACACTTAAATCATTCGGCAAGCCGTCAGATTCGAAGTGAACGCGCATTGGTAAACGCTGAACCGGCATAGAAGTATCTTCTGGCGTGATAATCACATCACCTTCAAAAGGAATGTCGGTTATTTCATTGATCAAGTTAGAGATGTCTTTTGCCTGAGCAGTGAACTGAACGCTTTGTATTTCACCGGCTTTCAAAGTGAAAGTTGATGGCGTAGCTTTAAGGTTTAAAAGAGGTAAACCTTCTTCGATTTTCTCATTCATGGTAATGTTGAAAGTACCGTCCTGAGTCGCCCGGAAAGTTCTAATCCAGTTACAGTTAAGCTCACAGCTGGTGTTGTACAGGTAAGCGTCATTCAATGAAGGCAGACTTCCACCGTTTCTCGGATTAGCGGCACGATAGTTATCACCTGTTTCATTCATAACCAGACCAACACGTGAAGCGGCTTCAACGTTAATAACACCCGTACCATAGTCATCAAGACCGGCGTTTCCGGTACTGTATGGACCTGTCGCAGCCATACCTGTGTTAGTCGCTGTCGACATTAAGGCAGACTGAATTTCAGCTGGTGTCCAGTCAGGATGCAATTGAGTTAACAACGCCATTGCGCCTGCAACGTGAGGAGAAGCCATGGATGTACCTTGCATCTCTTCGAAGTCACCGGTCATATGATTAATGGTGAAAGCCTGGTCGTCGGCAGATGCGGCATAAATGCTGACACCTGGCGCGCCTACATTTGGCACCATGGAATCTGGAGTAGTAATACTTGGACCACGCGATGAGAAATCAGCTACGTAGTCGGCAGTACCCGTTCCAGCCGACACACTTGAGGCATTAATGGTTCCCATGTGACCTGTACCTGATTCTAACCATGGGATCAGGCTGTATTGGACATTGCTATTCAACAAAATTCCCGGAATCACGTAGGGGTCGGTAGGACCTGTATATCCCCAAGGCGGATCTTGCGTGTAGTCAGTGTTATAAAGGATAAAACCGCCAGCGCCGCCAGCAGCTGCGTTAACTGCTTTGGTAACACGAGCGATACCGCCACGTTTACAGACAACGATTTGACTCGATGTAAAAGTCCCTGCGGGAAATGGTACGTTACACATACCGTCGCTGTTATCGTCGTTTGCGTCAATCACGCCATCCCAGTTGGTATCTGAGTCGGGGTAGTTCGTTGCCAGAACCAATTCACCCGTGATGCCATCGGTATAACCGGTACCAACAAACGGCAGGTCCCAAGATTGTGGCATTAATGCGGGGTCACCGCCCGATAAACCGTCTAGAGTTTTTTCGCTGAACTCGATGGTTCTGTCGTGAGTCGTCGCTGCAACGGTTGTTGTCCACGGTGCAACGTGGTCGACCGAGTTGAAGCCAGAGTTGCCTGCAGAAAGCGCCGATGAAATACCCGCTTCACGTGCTGCAAGAAAAGCCATTTCAACTGAGTCTTCCCATGGGTTGGATTCACCACCACCGATAGAGAAGTTGATGACATCAACACCGTCGCTAATCGCATCTTCAATCGCTGCAACTAAAGCTTCACCTGGACAGCCCTGGTATTGATCGCTTGGTTGCCACTCATCACCGAATGATCCGTCACCTGGGTAACAAACGTGGTAGGCAATGATATTCGCACGTGGTGCGACACCCGACATATGCGGGAAGCTCAAATTTGTTGGAAGACCATCTGAGGTTTCTGCAAATTCACGCATCATATACGGCGTATTAAATAATTCATTACCAGCCGTAGTTGAAGCGGTATGGGACCCATGCCCATGGTAGTCTTCGCCGTTTTGTGGACGTCTCGGGTTAGCTGGTGTTTCCCACCATCCCAAACCCTGAAATACCGGATCCATGTAAGAATCAGTAATAATAGGATAAGAACGAACACCAATCAGCTTATCGTTACACATATCGACAAACTCGGCTTTCTCACAGTCACCGACGTATACACCATCACCCCAAGGGTTAGTATGGTCATACCCGTCGCCAGCAATATCAGTAAAAGAGTCGTGGTCGGAATTGATACCAGTATCGATAATACCAACAATTACGCCTTCACCCTTATTGGCTAACTCAGTTGTGTTAGGGATCCAGATTTGGTCAGCGCCAATATGCTTAGGACCAACGTCAGTATGCAGTTGGTAGTTCTTGGACCGTTTAACATTACGAACACCGGGCAGTTTTGAAACCGCTAGTGCCTGGTCTTGCGTTAACTTTACAGTCGCACCGCTAAGCGCATATTGGAAAGTTCGCTTCACTTCAACATTGGCGCCAGCTACTGCTTTAATTTGCTGTAGGTGACGCTGTTGTTTGCTGATCAAGTGATTTTTGTAGTTAACAACGTTGTCGTTTTTAACGTTGAGTTTGAAGCTATCAAGTGAAGCGATACCTACGGGTCCTTTCTGACGAGACTTCGCATTAGTCGCTTCCAAACCATTTAATTCGCCATTGTAAAGCGCGACAGGCTGGTCGGTGAATTCGACAATATAAGTGTGTTCACCGTCTACGCCATCCTCCCAAACGAAATCTACTTTGGACGGTAAAGCACGGTGCTCATTAGTTTGATTGATGGTATTTTGGACTGTATTCCCATGATGTAAACGATCAGCGCGATGGTAGCGAGACTGACTGTTTTGCAACATTTCCTGGGTAATTTTAACTTCGTTTAAGAAGTCCGGCATTTCTTGCAAATTCTGAGTTGGCGTTGAGTCACCATTCAGACCTGCACTAGCCGTCGCCACACCGGCAGCATAAAGTGCTGTTATGGTGGCTAAGGTTATGGACTTGAGTTTCAAAATAAACCCCCTCGATTGAGTTGTTTTTAAGTTGTTATTTCTGCGTTTGAAATTTGGAGGCTGTAATTCATCGCCGCTAATCACCGAAGAAAAAAAGCAAAAAGCAGTTATTGAGAATGACAACCTCAGCCAGACTATCGAAGCTTTTGTTAAATGACTGTCACTGTTTTGAGGAGTTTTGTGTAGATTTGTACCGGATGATTTATTTGTCTGGAGAACATGGTAATTTGCGTATAAATAAGAAGAAATTAATAGAGTTCGGTAAACCTTCTAGTCTAAGTTATTGATATTAGTGCAGGCGTGACTGCAATTGCCTCATTGATGAGCAGAATTGCCATATCAGCGCGATTTACAAGTCTGTAGACTAGCGGATTCGCTTCTTCCCTGGTTTGAAACCTCTTTATTAGTAGCATGGCACGCCAACTTTTCTATCTGCTAGTAAGGACTGATTTAGAAGTCATTAGAAATGCGTTTTATTGGTTTAATGCTGCTAGTTTGTTCCTGCAGCTTACAAGCACACAGCTTTGATCTTGAGTCAAGCTCGACATCTGCGAGCGAGTCGACCAGCAGTCAACTGTCTGTTCATTCGAGTACCCAGCAAGAAGATTGCAGCCCTGACTGTACCGAAGTTGGTGAGTGGAGGTTTGGCATCGCTTTTGGTGCAGGCCATCTTTCATCTCCTATTGCAGGGGAAGACGATACCTGGTTGCCGTTGATTCCTCGTTTCTCCTATTATGGGGAAAGTTTTTTTGTCGACAATTTCACTGTCGGTTATAACCTTGTTGAAACCGCTTCATATAGTTTTGATCTGATTGCCGAACCTAATCTCGATTTTCTACATTTTGACACCGCTAGCGATTTACAGAAAGCCTTTGTGACCGTATCCATTTCACCGATGGATGGTGATCCAAATAATACTGAAGACTTGACGCTTGAGGTTGGTGATTATGATTTAAGCGACAGAAAAGTGTCTTATCTGGCAGGGCCTTCTTTCCGGTTTGGCGGAGAAATATTTTCGGTTTCAGCAAACTATAAAAAGGAAGTTTTAGGTGAGAGTAACGGGCGCGAAGCAGAAGTAGAATTCAGTTACCAAAAAATTGGGGAAAACTGGCGATTCCGAGCGGCAGTGGGGGCCGTTTGGAAATCCCAGGAAGTAGTGGATTATTATTACGGAATTTCTGAATCCGAAACACCTGCATTTTTCGAGCATCTCGCCTTTACTGCAACCGAATCGGCGCTTAATCCATTTGTTAACTTAGAGTTGCAGGTCCAATATTCTCACGCTTACACATTTATCATTTCGCTAAAACGAGAATTATTAGATAAGTCTGTCACCCAAAGCCCGATTGTCGACACTGACACCGTCAATTCATTTTTTATCGGTGTAGGGTACGAATTTGATTAAAGCGGTAGCGAGTAAAATACAAGAATTTAGAAACTCGTTGCTGTGTGCATTGTGCATTTTTGGCTGGCTGATTAGCTTTCAATCTGGCGCGCAGAGTCCGAACAATAAGGTCGAAATTTCCCCGAGAAGTTGCCTGCTCAACAAAAAACAAACCACCTGCGTTAATAAACTGATAATTCGTTGGCGATTTGAACAACCTACAGACTTTTGTCTCAAAGACGATAGTGCATCGATTTTATTTTGCGAGGTCGCGCAGACTGAAGGTCGTAAAACAATTGATCATCAGCTGGACAAAACGACCACTTTTATTGTGTCGAATGTCGAATCCGATGAAGAAATTGAACGCCTGATCGTTTATGTGGTACTCGAAAAAGCCGAGAAAAAAAGGAGGCGTTATCGTCATCCATGGAGCATTTTCTAGTGAAGTCTCAACAACGAATACTCTTGGTCGAAGATGATACTAAGTTAGCTGGATTTGTCCTTGAATATCTAAAACGCAATCACTTTGATGTTGATTGGGTGACCAATGGTACAGAGGTCATTCGAATTGTCCAGAACAACGAATACTCAATTATTTTGCTCGACGTCATGTTACCAGGTAAAAGTGGTTTTGATGTGTGCAGAGAATTGCGAGCGATTTACCAGTTGCCTATCGTCATGCTCACGGCGCGAACAAACGACCTTGACCATATTCGCGGGTTGGAAGCAGGGGCAGATGATTATCTATATAAACCCGTTGAACCGCTAGTTTTACTGGCGAGAGTTAAGATGCATTTGAGGCGATTTGCTTCTTTAAACCAAAATCGTAAGCAGCAAATCAGTAATGTACAGTTTGGCATCCTCAAAATTGATTTCCGTAGTCATTCAGTTTACATCGAAAACGAACTTGTTTCATTGACAGAAGGAGAGTTTGAATTATTGCGTTTGCTCGCACTCAACAGTGGCGAAATCATGACTCGTGAAAGTTTGTTCGAACTAGTCATTGGTAGACCATATGACGGGTTAGACCGTACGGTTGATGGTCGTATTAGTCGCATTCGAAAAAAACTGGGTTGTAGCCAGGAAAATCCCGTATTTATAAAAGCCATTCGTGGTAAGGGGTACCTGTTTTTTGCTGAGAAGGTGAGATAAATGTACAGTCATTTTAGTAAGCTTTTTATCGCTCTATTTTTTGCAATAACATCGGTGATCTTAAGCGTTGATTATATTTATAGCGAAATCGAAGCGCAGAACTCATTTGAACAGGATGTCGAGACTATTTGGCTATCCCTGTACAGAGCATTAGATCGAACCAGTGATGAATTTCAAATTGTTGCAGCCAGTGAGTTAGCCTGGCCGCAAGAACAGATCAGTAAACTCAAAAGCAAAGGGGTTTTGTTGCTAGATACTGGCACAGGAAAAAGTTTATTTCATGGTTACATTGCAACCCAAGATTCAGTTTACATTACTGAGCTACCTCGTATTCAACGACATAATCAACAATGGTTCTGGTGGCTGCTAGTTTATGGTGCACTCGCAAGTGTAATTTTTCTTTGGTTGTACCCTTTAATTCGCGACATTAAAATTTTACAGGAAGCAGCAATCGAGTTTGGGAAAAGTAAGTCGCTGCCGCCGGTTATACAAAATAATAAATCGCCGGTGTTTCCAATCGCGGACGCTCTTACCAAAATGACTCGCCAGATTCAGCGTTTGATGTCGCTGCAGCGAGATATCACAACGTACGCCTGGCATGATATTCGAACGCCTTTATCACGAATTCGGTTTGCCTGTGAATTGTTAGACGAACCTTCAAGTCAGCAACTCAAAAAAAATATTGTCGATGAAATTAGCGAAATCGAATTGTTGTTAAATGAGTTATTACTTTACGCCGAATTTGAATATTCGCAACCATCAATTAAATTGCAAAGTATCGATCTACATCTTTTCTGCCAGCAAATTATCGAACAGTTTGAAAAAGTTTCGGCGATAAAAATTCATAATTTGGTCGCTCCTGGAAGCATAGTGACGGTGGATGTGAATTTATTTAAACGCGGTATCGTCAATCTTGTAGGCAATTGCCTGCGATACGCCAATCAAAACGTATGGGTGTCTTTCGCCACGGATGATCAATGGCGGTGCCTGGTTGTTGAAGATGATGGTCCTGGTATTACGACTGAAGAGCTGCAATACATAACATTGCCGTTTGTACGCGACTCTAACGCTGAAGATGAGCACGCTGACGCAAATAATAGTGGGCTGGGTCTGGCTATTGTGGAAACTATCTGTCAATGGCATGGCGGGGTATTTAAAGTCGGAAACTCCGCGCAGCGGGCCGGTGCAAGATTTGTCATGCAATTTAACTAAGAATTTAATAACCAGCTTAAGAGTTAGTAATGAGACAAAAACTGACCATTTACGCCAGTCCAATTCCGGCAACCTATATCGCAGGCCCCGCAATCGCCGAATTTATCAAGCGACGCTCAGATTGTGAAGTTCAGTTAATCACAAATGACCATCTAAAGTTTTTCGGATCCTCTCATACAACAAGTTTTGATATTGGTATATTTGATATATCCAGTTTCAAAAACTCTAGCCACCTTGATTGTGAGTTTTTGCTCAGTTCTTCTGCACGAATGTGTTGCCGTACGGGCCATCCGTTACTAGACAAGGCAGGTGTTGTGTCAAAAGATATTCTTGATTATCCGCTGGCTACGCCGGCGGTAATTCCGGATTATGTTGTGCATGAGCTCAATCGCATATTAGATTTGCCAATAATCGATGGTCATTGTCAGGTAAATCTTATTTATGACAGCCTCGTTACAGTGAGACATGCGCTTATCCATTCAGATATGATTGCTCTTGCACCAAGTCTTGCATTAACGCAATCGTTATCAAATGAGTTAGCACCGATAAAGATAGATGACTGGCCGCTAATTGAAGCGGAATTTGGTGTAGTCACTCGGCGAGAAATTTCTCGACCGCCGCATATTGAACTGTTTTTTGAACTGCTCTTTGAGGTGGCTAACCGGTTGAAGCTTATGGGGTAATGTATTTGCCTTGAGTAGAATTATTCAAGGCAAATTTTACGATAATAGAAAGTCTACATTTGAAGCGATTTATCCACCACTTCGAATACGTCATTCGACAGATTTTCAACAGATTTAATACGAAACAACTGTTCTTTAATTAACGCCTGTCGTTTGCCATCAAATTTTTTCCATTGATTAAACTGTTTTGTCAGTCCTGCGGCAATTTGTGGGTTTATGGTGTTGAGTTGAATAATAATATCCGCTAAAAACTCATAGCCCAAACCCGTCGGATTGTGAAATTGTGGGGTATTACCGGCGACAAATGCGCCGACCACGGCTCGAACCTTATTCGGATTTTCGATCGAGAACTTCTCGTGTTTAAGTAATGATCTTACATGTTTCAGGATACTTTCATCATCATTCATAACCTGTGCAGAAAGCCATTTGTCCATGACCAATTCTTCGTTTTTCCACTTTTGATAAAACCGCTTAATATATTCAGATTTATAACCTTCAGTCGCGTTAGCAATAACCTGCAGTGCGGCAATTTCGTCGGTCATATTTTCCGCGTGAGTTTGCTGCGAAGCGGCGAGTTCAAAGTGCTGTTCGTCATTCGCGATCATCATATAACGGAGCGCTGTGTTTCGTAGCCAACGGTCGCCAGAGCGATTTCCTGGTGTGGTGCTGTAAATCGAAAACCAGGTGTGTTCCAGTTTACGACCCAGATGTTCTCTCAATTGACGATGTTTTTTAAATAATCGATCCAGATCAACGCTTGTCGATTGGCCAATCAAACCGTTTAATTCAGGGACGGTTACTGCTTGGGCTTTTAATGCGCTGTCGAGCTCTTCGTCATTGAGCAGTTGACTGAAAGCATTATCGACAACGGCTAAATCGTCATCACTGAGTAATTCACTATGATTGAGCAGTAGTTGCGTCATCAACTGTTGGCCCGCATCCCATCGATTAAAGGAATTTGGATCAGAAGCAAACAGTTTTGCCAGTTCTTCCTGTTGGTATTGATATTCGAGTTTCACCGGCGCAGAAAAATCACGGAGCAAGGATGGGATTAAATTATCCGCCTCGGCAGAAATTTTAAAAGTCTGCGTTGGTTCGGTAATCATGAAAGTCGCTTCAGTTAATGACAATTCATTATCGTTTATTTTAAAAGGGATAGGTTCACCAGAATGATTGAGGAATCCCGTTTTCATTGGAAACATAAATGGCTGCTTTTGTGGCTGGCCGGGGGTAGGGGGGCAAGATTGCGAGCAACGTAACTCGAATTCGTTGAGTCCTTTTTTTACCAATTCAGCTTTAAGCGTTGGTGTACCCGCCTGACGATACCAGTTTCTAAATTGTGACCAGTCCTGACCATTGGCATCTTCCATCGCCTTGATAAAATCTTCACAGGTTACTGCCTGGCCGTCATGCCGTTCAAAATAGAGATCCATGCCGCGCCTGAAGCCAGCTTCGCCTAACATGGTATGCATCATACGGATCACTTCAGCACCCTTGTTATACACTGTTACGGTATAGAAGTTATTCATTTCGATGTAAGAGTCAGGACGAATCGGATGCGCCATCGGGCCAGAGTCTTCCGCAAATTGCGCTGAGCGAACAATTTTGACTTGATCAATTCGCTGAACTGCTGCCGACTGCATATCTTCGCTAAATTTTTGATCGCGAAAAACGGTCAGACCTTCTTTTAAGCTGAGTTGAAACCAGTCGCGACAGGTCACTCGATTGCCGGTCCAATTGTGAAAATATTCATGTGCAATAACGGCTTCGACTCCTTCAAAATCAGCATCGGTCGCGGTTTTGGAATTGGCCAGCACATACTTGGTATTAAAAACGTTTAAGCCTTTGTTTTCCATCGCCCCCATGTTGAAATCGCTGACTGCGACAATCATATAAAGGTCCAGATCATATTCGAGCCCAAAGGTATCTTCATCCCATTTCATGGATGCTTTTAGACTGTCCATTGCCCATTGGCATTGGTCCAGTTTGCCTTTATCGACAAACAATTGCAGCTTGACTTCACGGCCACTCATGGTAATAAAAGTGTCTTCGAGACAATCCAGATCGCCGGCGACTAAAGCAAACAGGTAGCAGGGCTTGGGAAAGGGATCGTGCCACTCGACAAAATGACGTCCTTCTTCAAGCTCGCCTTGAGCTATCGGATTACCATTGGAAAGCAGTAACGGATATTTCTGTTTATCGCCTTCAACGCGGACTTTGAATTCAGCCATAATTTCAGGTCGATCGAGATAGTAGGTGATTTTTCGGAAACCTTCGGCTTCACACTGAGTGCAGAATTTTCCGGCTGAAGTGTACAATCCTTCTAACGAAGTATTCTTCTCAGGATGAATTTTAACAAGGGTTTTTAAGGTGAATTTCTCACTCACTTTATTAATGGTTATCTGATCATTATCAAGGTGGTACGCGGCTTCATCGAGTAGAGTCCCGTCCAGATAAATTTCTAGCAGTTCGAGTTCGACACCATCTAATACGATTGGCAGGAGATCTTCATTGATATCCAGTGGATTTCTTTCTATCTTTAGTTCGCTAGTAACAATTGTATAAGTGTCAAACAATTGAAATGTCAGGTCAGTATTTTTGATGAGGTATTGGCTGGGTTGGTAATCTTTGCGGTATTTCACGACTGGCTTTTGGGTTGAATACATACCTAATTAATCCTGGTTGACGTTACGGCGGTCAGACTTGAGCCGAAAAAGTGACTGAAAACTGAGAAGGCAAAAGTGTAACAGTGCCTGAAAACAATGGGAAGTTTAGGGTGGAATTTGGTGGTTTGTGGTAAGACCAGAAAAAGCTTGAAAAGTCATTAAATGCGTTTATCTGCACTAAAATCACCCGAATTTAAGGGTAATTGCAGTAATTTCTCTATACAAGATGCAGTGAAAAGCTTATTATCCACCCCCAGCAAAAAGTAAGCGAATTTTCGCAAAAATTCCCACATTGTTTGTGCGGAAATATTCTGAAATTTCGTTCCAGTCAAAACGCTTAATGTCTGCACAGGAAAGCGACACTAAAAGTTATTCCTGTAAGCGTTCCATTTTTGAGGAGAGTCACTTTGACCACAGTTGCTAAGTTCGAAATTAATTACCTCCAGTATATGGACGAAACCGGCACTTTCGTCAGCAAAGAGGTACCACCAGCATTTGCCCAAGATATCGACAAACTGAAAAAGCTTTATCGTGATATGTGTTTGATACGTGTATTGGATCAAAAAGCTTACGCGCTTCAGCGAACCGGCAAAATGGGGACTTACCCTGCTGCCACCGGTCAGGAAGCCATTGGTGTTGGCTTTGGGTCTGCATTGAATAAAGAAGATGTGCTTGTGCCTTATTACCGTGGCCAAGCGTCAATGATTCAACATGGGATCCGCATGGAAGAAGTATTACTCTATTGGGGTGGTGATGAGCGAGGTTGTGATTATCAGGACGCGAAAGAAGATTTTCCAATCGCAGTACCGATTGCAACGCAGATGTTACATGCTGCGGGCGTCGCTAAAGCCATGCAGATGCGAGGTGAAAAACGCTGTGTCTTTACCGAAATTGGTGAAGGAGGAACCTCTGAAGGTGATTTCTATGAAGCCTTAAATGTGGCAGGTATCTGGAATCTTGGGGTTGTCTTTATTATTAATAACAACCAGTGGGCAATTTCTGTACCGAGCGAAATCCAGACCAACTGCGAAACTTACGCGCAAAAAGCCATCGCCGCGGGTATTGAATGTATCCAGGTTGATGGAAACGATATTGTGGCTGTTAAAGCAGCGGCAGAAAAAGCCGCTGAAAAAGCGCGCAACGGCGGTGGACCAACAGTGATTGAGTGCATCAGTTTACGCCTTTGCGACCACACGACTGCCGATGACGCGACGCGCTATCGTCCAGAAGGAGAGTTGGATGAAGGCTGGAAAAAAGAACCTATTTTAAGACTGCGCAAGTATCTGGAAAGCAAAAATGCCTGGTCTGAAGATGATGAAAAAACCATGACCGAAGAGCTGACTAAAGAAGTTCAGCAAGCGGTTGATAACTATCTGAATACGCCAGTCGATAGTCCAGAAGCAATGTTTGACAGTCTCTATGCTGAATTACCGGAAAGAACACTCGCTCAACGTGAGTTAGCAATAGCACGAGGAGCAAAATAATGGCCGCAATTACTCTCATTGAAGCAGTTAACCTGGCAATGGCCCATGAAATGGGCGTAGATAAAGATGTTGTTTTACTCGGTGAAGACGTTGGCGCCAACGGCGGCGTTTTCCGCGCCACTGACGGCTTGCAGGAAAAATTTGGTAAAGAGCGCGTAATCGATACGCCTCTGGCTGAGTCGATGATTGCCGGTGTTTCTATCGGTATGGCTGCACAAGGCTTGAAACCTGTTGCTGAAATCCAGTTTATGGGCTTTATTTTCCCGGCCGTTGACCAGATTATCTGTCACGCGGCGCGGATGCGTCATAGAACGCGCGGTCGATTACATTTACCGATGGTTATTCGTGCACCTTTTGGTGGTGGAATCCATGCACCTGAACATCACTCGGAAAGTACCGAAGCGATTTTTGCCCATATTCCAGGACTCAAAGTGGTTATACCGTCAAACCCTTCACGGGCCTATGGCCTGATGCTGGCGGCCATTCGTGATCCGGATCCGGTGATCTTTTTGGAACCAAAACGTGTTTATCGAATCGAAAAGCACGAAATCGAAGATAACGGCGAAGAGTATCCATTAGGCGTTTGCTTTGTTGATCGTGAAGGAACCGACATTACCCTGATTAGCTGGGGTGCCATGCTCCATGAAACCAAGCAAGCGGCGGAAAAACTCGCCCAGGCTGGTATCAGCGCGGAAGTCATCGATGTTGCAACGGTAAGCCCGCTGGATATTGACACCATTTTAGAATCAGTTGAAAAAACTGGTCGAGCGTGTATTGTGCAAGAAGCACCTAAAGCCGGCGCGCTTGGCTCTGAGATCGCAGCTGAAATTGCTGAAAAGGGTGTCATGAACCTGCTCGCGCCTATCGGTCGTGTTTCTGGCTACGATACCGTAATGCCTTATTACCGTTTAGAAAAGCAATATATGCCTAAAGTTGAGCATATCGTGGAAGAAGCAAAACGAATTGTGGAGTACCGATGAAACTATTTAACTTACCCGATTTAGGCGAAGGATTACCGGACGCTGAAATCGTCCGCTGGTTAGTCAAAGAAGGCGACAAAGTTGCTCTCGACCAGCCGATGGTGGAAATGGAAACGGCAAAAGCGGTAGTTGAAGTGCCTTCACCCTATGATGGAACAATCACCAAATTATGCGGTCAACCGGGCGATGTGATTGACGTCGGCGCGATATTAGTAGAATTTGACGGAGATGGGTCGAGCGCGGCTGCGCCAGTGGCTACTCAGCCGACATCCGAACAAAAAACAGCGCCTCAAGCGCCTGCGGGAGTAACAGTCGCAAGCGGAGATGTTTTTAAACTACCCGATTTAGGTGAAGGTCTGCCTGATGCAGAAATCGTTCGCTGGTTGGTCAAAGAAGGAGATACCTTAGCGCTTGACCAGCCAATGGTGGAAATGGAAACGGCCAAAGCGGTTGTTGAAGTACCTTCGCCATTTGCCGCAAAGGTCGCTAAATTATACGGTCAGCCTGGCGATGTGATTGAAGTTGGCGCGCCGCTAGTTTCATTTGGTGAAGGCGGCGCATCAGTCGCCGTAGCAGAACCTGAAACCATGCCTGTTGAAGAGAAGTCTGGCGACGCTGGTACCGTTGTTGGTGCTGTGCAAGTGGGTAATCAGGTGGTCGCCGAGTCTGCCAGTGCGGTTATCAAAGCGTTGGCGAAAAAACTCAAAGTCGATTTAAATCAGGTAACTGGAACGGGTGCCAATGGCGCAATTACCCAGGCCGATGTTAAACAGGCTAAAAAAGATGGCAAATTAGTTGGTACAGCGACAGTTTCTGCCGCAGCGCCAGCGCCGGTTGAAGCGCCCGTTGGCGATGAAAACCCATTGGATTTTAAAGCCTCTCCTGCTGTTAGAGCGCACGCAAGACGCCTGGGTGTTGCGCTGTCTGGATGTCGTGCCTCAGGTAAGAAAGGGTCAATTACAAAAGCGGATGTTGATGCTGCGGTTGGTTCTTCTGCACCGGTCGCAAGGCCGGCAAGCGCGCCAGCATCTGGCGGCGGACTGCCTACCGTCCAGGTCAGTGTCGAACCACAATCGGTCCGCGGTGTTCGTCGAGCCATGGCAATGGGAATGGCTAAATCACACGCGACGGTTGTTCCGACAACGCTGATGGAAGATGCCGATATTACATCCTGGCCAAAACAGGATTCTCTCGCACGTTATGTTCGCGCACTGGTCTATGCCGCGAAAATCGAGCCCGCGTTAAATTGCTGGTTTGACGGCGAGAAATTTGAACGTCTAGTACACCCAGGTGTGCATGTCGGAATCGCTGTCGACTCTCCCGATGGATTGTACGTTCCCGTTGTTCATGACGCTGACAAAAAAGATGCGATTGCAGTACGTGCACGCGTTCAGGAGTTACGTCAGAAAATCGAGAGCAAATCTTTAAAGCAGGAAGACCAACAAGGTGCGACAGTGACCTTGTCAAATTTTGGTTCCATTGCGGGTCGTTACGGAACGCCTGTGGTGTCGCCACCGCAAGTGGCAATTTTAGGCACGGGGCGATTCCGCGATGAACTCCGGTTGACTGACAAAGGGATTTCTAAGCGTAAAATGCTGCCCCTGTCACTAACCTTCGACCACCGAGCTTGTACCGGTGGTGAGGCCGCAAGGTTTCTGGCCGCGGTCATAGAAGATTTGCAAAAAGCAATGTAATCACAGAAAAAGGCGTCATTTGACGCCTTTTTTGTTTTTTTGATCTTCTTCTCTGGAATTTTAATGTTAAACTTTTAAATGACACCATAGCCAAGACTGAAAATGCCGACCCGCAGATGGTGATAAACTCAGCGAAGTCTTATTTTCCGGCTAAAATAATTATATAAACCTCTGACGTATTTATAATAATTGATAAATGGGACATCGATGAGTGATTTACCTGCCACATTAACGTATTTTGGTAGCTTGCAGAATATCAGCCAGGTGATTAACAAGTTGGCTCTGCCGTTGAAACAGGCCCATCAGTTGGCCGATCCTTTTTTGCCGGATAGCCATACTAAAATGGCGTTTACCGTATCAGAATTATTCGATGCCGCCGTCAAGCATATTGCCCACGCCATTCTTGGGCGTAGTGCGCCTCGCGGGCAACCGAATCATCCGCTACAAAAAGCGGTCATGCGGTGGCGGATGGAAAATCGGTTTAGTGATGAAGCCGAAATAAAAGAGGCGTTACAAGGATTGTTACCTGCAATGGTTGAAAAAACGTTTAACGATGCCAAAGCAAATCATCAGCAATGGATTGATTATGTTTCTTCCAAGCGCATTGTCTCATTATTTGAGAAATTTCAAGATCTAGAATTATGGGAAAAAGGCTCGATTCAACATAAAGGGGCGGCAATAAAATTTAAATGCGTCGAGGATTCAATATTTGAGAAATGTTCCCCTGCGCAATACGCTAAAATACCAGCGAGCACAGTCGATCTTAAGACTTATATTGAATATATGGTTGGGACTATTCCTGAAATTGAGTTTGACCCTCGCCAGACTTTATTGGCTCAAAATTATGCCAAACGCGGACTAAAAGAGTGGCGTTTAATTGCCGATGATAATGATTTTGACGAACAGTGGTTAGAGTTTCCCATTGAATTAATTCAAAGTGTTTATATTGGCGCACTGGTGCCAGAAAAAATGGCAGAACAGTTAAAAAATCATTTAGCCAAACTCAATCCTAAAATTAATGTTTTCCAGGCTCGCTGTCGTGCGAATGAATATAGCCTGGAATTTGAAAAAATCAGTGAACATGTTGAAGATGAGGATATTAACGCCTCGGCCAAATAGGTTGGTCAGATCGTCTAAGCGACAAATCTATTCAACGGATCTATTCAATGGATCTATTCAAGTTGTCTGTTTAAGTAGTCTGTTTTAACAGTGTTTTACGATTCAGAACCACGAGGTGGCAACATGACCAAAATTCTCGCGTTTGCGGGTAGCGCTCGCAAAGAATCTTTCAATAAAAAACTAGTAAATATTGCCGCAGTGGGGGCCAAAGAAGCCGGCGCAGAGGTCACTGTGATCGATCTGGCTGACTTTGATATGCCGCTATTTAATCAAGATCTGGAAGCCGACAAAGGTCTACCAGACAACGCTCAGAAATTTAAACGACTGTTAATAGAACATGATGGTTTTTTAATTGCCTCGCCGGAATACAACAGCGCTTTTAGCCCTTTGCTTAAAAATGCGATAGATTGGGCGTCACGTGCTCAGTCGGATGATGAACCGAGTCTGATAGCGTATCGTGGCAAGTATGCAGCAGTTATGGCTGCTTCGCCCGGTGGCCTTGGCGGTATGCGTGGACTGGTATTCCTACGAATGCTGTTGGGCAATATCGGGGTCACAGTAATTCCGGAACAGCAAGCAATTAGCCAAGCGCTTAATGCGTTTGATGAGTCTGGCAATCTGATCGATGAAGGTAAACAAGCGGCAATTATAAATATTGGGGCGAGGCTTGCAAACGTATTAAAAAAGCTTCATTAGTTTTTCAGCGAGTAAGGATAATAATTAATGAATAGACGAATTCACGCGTTCGTTTCCGGCAAAGTGCAAGGTGTCTGGTATCGAGCGAGCACCCAGCAAATCGCACTGGAACTTGGTCTAACTGGTTGGGTAAGAAATTTAACGGATGGTCGAGTCGAAATTATCGCGGAAGGCAATGAAGATAAATTGAATGAGTTGGTAGATTGGTGTTGGAAAGGACCCGAATTGGCGGCGGTAACAGATATAGAAACACGCCAATTGGAATTTCAGGGAGAATTTGAATCGTTCGATAAGCGTGATACGGTATAGGTGATAGCAAAACAGTCAATTTAAACTAGCCGACAAAGAAAACAAAAATCTAAATAGCAAAAAACGAAATAACGAAATAACGAAATAACGAAATAACGATAAATCTAAAAGGAGATAGTGATGAAAGGAATTGGAATATTATTGGTCGCTGTCGTTATAATTATTTCCCCATGTCGCCTTATTGCTCAATCGAAACAGCCAGCCAGTCAAGCGGTAGCAAGTTGGAAAAAATCACACGCCTTAGATATTTTAAATGATTTCCGCGATTTATTATCGCTGCCGAATGTCGCGACTGATATAAAAGCGATGGAAAAAAATGCCGACTGGATCGAAACCTATCTGCGAAAGCGCCAATTTAAAATTCAACGCCTTTCAGCAGGTGGCGCGCCCTATGTTTTTGCGGAGCGAACAACACCAGGGGCGGATAAAACAGTTTTAGTTTATGCACATTTTGACGGGCAGCCTGTTAAACCTGAGCACTGGTTGACACCTGCCTGGTCGCCACAATTAAGAGATAACACGATTCAAGCTGGCGGTAAAAACATTCCCTGGCCGACTCATTCCGCGCCGTTAGATGATGATTGGCGAATATTTGCGCGTTCTGCAGGGGACGATAAAGCGCCAGTGATAGCCCTTATGGCTGCCATTGATGCTTTAGATCAAGCGAACATCGATCCTGTGGTGAATATAAAAATTTTACTTGATGGGGAAGAAGAAGCTGGCTCACCAACACTCGCCAAATTGCTAAAAACACACGGCAATTTACTCACAACCGACCTGATGCTGTTTTGTGATGGGCCAATGCACCAATCACGAAAGCGACAATTGGTTTTTGGCGTAAGAGGCGTCAGTAGCGTTGAGCTGAGAACCTATGGTCCAAGCAGGCCACTGCACAGTGGTCATTACGGAAACTGGGCACCTAATGCGGCAGAGCAAATGGTCGCAGTGTTAGATTCTTTGCACGACAAAGACGGGCTCATCGCCGTCAAAGATTTCTATGCCGATGTTAAGCCGATGACAGAGTCGGAGAACAAAGCGATCAACGCGATGCCAGAAATTGAGCAGGCTTTAAAACACGATTTGACAATTAATACCTCTCGACTTGAAAAAACACGCATTGAACAAGCGATTATGCAGCCAGGAATTATTATTACTGGTATTGAGGTGGGGAGCACCGGTGAGCACACAAGAAATGTCCTTGTTCCCGATGCATCGGCGTCAATTAATTTTCGACTCGTGCCTGGACAAACACCGGAAAAAGTCCGCCAGCTGATTGAAAGCCACTTTAAGTCTTTGGGATACCATGTAATTAATAATATCGCGACTTCGAAAGTCTTGCTAGAGAACGCACGTGTTCTATCGCTTGAATGGTCAGAAGGTTACCCTGCTTTTCGCGCGGATCTGGATAGTCCTATGGCCCGCCAACTTAAGCAGATACTGACTCAGTTGGACCGAGAACCGCCGCTAATGACTCCAACTATGGGGGGGAGTCTTCCGATTTATTTATTTGAGTCGGTGATTGACGCGCCCATCATTATTTTACCCATTGCCAATCATGATAATAACCAGCACGGGCCCAATGAAAATATTCGACTGGGTAATTTGTGGGATGCAATTGAGATTTATGCAGCTGTTCTGACGGAGCTGTAATAATAGAAAATAACTCAATCAAGAAAAAGGAGTTTTTATGCGAGTTTTAGTTTTAACAATCATAATGATTTTTTCGGGGGCATTATCTGCGATGGACATCATGGATCAAAAAGGAATGGAATCGCATGTTAAGAAAATTGCACAGAGCGCCAAAGGCGAAAATGGTGTCGTGGAGTTTCAGTATAATAATGTCGCCATGTATCTTATTTCTGACTCAACGCATGATCGTATGCGAATTGTTGCGCCGATAATGGAATACCAGAAAGTGACACGACATCAACTCGACAAAGTGATGGAGTCGAATTATCACAAGGCATTAGATGCACGTTATGCGGTCAGCGATGGCGTTTTGTTTTCGGTCTATATTCATCCTTTATCTTCGTTAACTCAAAAACAGTTAGATTCGGCCGTTCATCAAGTGTCTTATTTGGCGCTTACATTTGGTTCTGACTATACTAGTGGCGTATTGAGTTTTGGTGGCGAGTAAATAGAAACTCAAAGTAGACGAAAGCCTTTTCTTAAAATGTTGACAAAATTATGAAAACTATTGAACAAATTAGAACCGCATTAGAGAACGCTGAGTTTTATCTGGAATATATGCCGACGGTATCACTGGCTAGCAATCAGTGCGTCGGGGCAGAGGCGCTTATACGTTGGCGAAAGAGTGGCGAGCTAATCACGCCGGACGAGTTCATTCCGCTTGTAGAAAATACGCCGCTATCGGGGTTGCTCACCTATTGGATTATTGAAGAAGTCGCGCGAGACCTAGGAGATTGGCTTCGATCTAACGATGATGTGCATGTGGGCATTAATATCCCCCCTGAAATATTAGGGCGAGGTGGCCTAGAATATGCCGCAACTAAATCTGGGCTGATTGAAGTGATAGATAAACTCATTATGGAGATAACCGAGCGAGGATTGCCGGACGAACTGGCGCTGGAAACTTTAAGTTCGACAAAAGGTCGGGTAAAAATTGCTATTGACGATTTTGGCACGGGTGATGCCAATATGATGCAGCTTTCTAAAATGGAAGCGGATATCATCAAGTTAGACAAGTTTTTTGTCGATCAGATAATTGATGAAAAAAATATCCCTAAAATTGTCAAGGGGTTGGTAGCCTTTGCAAAAGCCATGGATTTTGTCATTATTGCCGAAGGGGTAGAGTCGCAAGCTCAGAGTAAAGTGCTGAAAAAACTGAATGTTGAAATGGCGCAAGGCTGGTATTTTTCTAAGCCGCTTAGCGCAAAATCTTTTATCGAGTTTTGCGGTTGATAGCCTAATTATTCCCATGTTTCATAACTTTCCGGTGAGCTGACTTTCCTAGCCCGCAGTTGGTATTAGCTGTCGAATAGTGGCATATCTGTTATTAGCCCCATGTAAGTATCATAATTTTCTGTTCTAACTGATTAAGTGTACAGACCCTTTGTTTATATTACCTGATTTGTAAAAAAGCAGGGCTTTGACTAGCGCCAGAGTTGCTATACTAAATCTTGATAAACGAAAGTGTCGCAATCACCTGGTCGTCTTACGCTTGATAACTGCCAGTGCAACATTCGCAATTACTTCAAAAAAATCGACCATGTTTTAATGGCCTTTGCGTCGTGCAATCTAAATTATCACTGCGCATCACTGCTCTACCAAAACAACCAGGAACGGAGTCTTGAAAAAATATGATTTGATGCTGAAAAAACTGAGTCTTGCTGTCCTATTATTGCTATCGGGACTTTTGGTTTATTGGCTATATCGAACAGATATTTCACTATTTCAATATTTGAATTTAACCAAATTGTCGCCCGTCGAAGTGAACGGATGGTTAGATTTATTTTTGAAAAATTATTTCTCGGATTTAGTGTGGTGTATCGCGCTCGTCATCATCGCGTCTATTTTAATGGATTTAAGAACCCCAGCAATATATCCGTTAGCACTGCTATCTATACCGGTTGTGAGCGAATTGTTACAGGCGACAAAACTACTCGATGGCGTATTTGATTGGGTCGATGTATTGATTTATATCTCGGTCATATTCTTTTTTCTCATCAAACGGGAGAGTTCGATGAAAACAATGAAGAAACATTTAATTGGACTTGTTAGTGTGACGGTTTTTACTTTTTCAATCATGGCGTGTTTTTTTCCAGATTATGAACCGCCACCACCGATCAAATACACCGATGGAGTTTTTACCATCCCACAGAAAGCTGACGAAATATTTACCAAAAAAGAGCTAAAAACACTCATCAAATCAAATAAGAAACTGTCAATGGTTTTAAGGGTTCCACTCTCTGGTGACAAAGTGACACAGGAGGAAAGGCAAAAGAATAGCGTACTCTATAATATTATCGAAAAAGAGTTTGCAAAAGCCGGTTTTGTAGTGAGGGACAGGGCGCTTTTCGCCAAAGTACTCGACCAGGAAACACTTGATTATTCAAAGATAGGAATGATTACGGAAACTGATTTTATATTAGAGCTTTTATCATATACCACCAACCAGCCTTACCTGATCAAGCAATATGTGGATGAAACGGGAGCGTTAAAAACATCGACTAGAGATATTACTTTTAAAGGAGCGATGGTCGAGTTTAAGCTTATAAGTGTTAAAAAAAACGATATGGTGGGCAGTTATACGTTTTATTATACGCCTTGCACAGAGGGTTGTTCGCATCGATTTAGCGAGTCTACTCGAGCAAAACGTACCTGGAGCGTCAAGCAAGAAATTCCTAAAAATTTCTTTGAGGAGTCAGCTAAAAAACTAATTAGCGAACTAGTTGGCGGCCGATAAATTTTCTATTTTTGTCATTGAAAGAAGCGCTAATTGATGAGCGCAATTAAATGAGCTGTCGAATACCAGAAAAAAAAGCGGGCATCAGTGGTGCCTCGGCTGTAATTAGAAATAGTTAATAGCTTAATTAAAACGGATTGCCACTCATATCGGCTGCTAGCTTATATATTGGTAAAAAATTAGTACTTAAGCTATGCTTTGGATAATAATATATTAATAAGCATTTCAGATTATTGATGGATAAAGGGACACCTCTATTACAGCTGCAAGGCTGTCGCAAGGCAAAGAAGGATACTGTCAGTCATCAGCTTAAAAACTGGCTGTTTTTAGCGATATTGATTTTTGGATTGTCTGCATTTTATACACTGTCAGCCGATGCGCCAGCACAACAGAATAAAACGATCCAGGAATTATCTTTAGAAGAGTTGCTGAAAATCAAGGTAAACATCGCATCACTGTTAGATGCCGATAGGCTTTCGGCGGCTTCATCAGTAGAGCGTGTGACCGCTCAAGAGTGGCAAAACAGCGGCGCGCGCAGCATGTTAGACGCGTTAAGATATGCTGACTCAACCTTTGTACTCCCTTCCGGTGCCGGTGTTGACGTGCTCAGTATTCGAGGATATTCCCGCGCCAATTCCTTTCTTGGAGTAATGACCACTTGGGATGGGGTACCCCTGGATGATTTATATCGTCAATCCGCGCAGCTTAACTTGCCGAGTATTAATCTCGGGGCATTAAATGAGTTGCAGGTAGTCAAAGGGCCCGGCTCTGCAATTCATGGCGGCAACGCGTTTCATGGACTGGTCGCGCTGAAGGGGTTTGAGTCAGATGAAAACTCCACTAAGTTATCGGGCCTGTTTGCCAGTAATGGCTATTTTGATACCAGCTTTAAATTCAGCGACCAAACCACGCAAAGTATGCGAATGAACCTGGCGATTGCCGCTAATGGCCAATCTGATCAAGCGCAAGTCGCCCACTACATTGACCCAAACACCCTAATGGATTCTTCGATTGAACGAGCGAATGAATATGACGCCATCACGGGCAGTTTAAAATTTGTATCTGAATTGGAGAATGACATATCCTGGGAGGGCGGCATATATATTCATAGCTTTGACAGCAGCGAGTTTCAGGGGGCTGGAACGACAGCTTCAGGCGGAAGAGATCTGGGCAGCGTCAACTCTGATTTTTACATGGGCCGTCTGGCGATCAAAAAGCGATGGTCTGAAGATCAGTCGCTAGAAATAAATAGTTATTACTGGGCGATAGACAATCAAAATGTCATCGGTTTATTTGATACCGCGTCTGGACAACTGGTTGACCGGGCGGCACAAAGTGAACAATATCGAGGCGGAATTCAGGGAATTTTTCGCTCGAGTTTGCCTGGTTTAAATAGTCATTATGCGCTTGCTTTGGGCCGAGAAGAGCTCGCAATTCCCGATGCACGTAACCGTTTTGAGATCGCTCAGGATGGCTCCTTTTTGCGCCTTGGCTCAAATCCTGTTGATGGCGCCAGCCGTTCCATCTCAAGTGCGATCCTTGAAGTTCAGACAACTTGGTCTGATGAGCGGTGGCGATTGATCTACGGTGGACGCAGTGACCACTATTCGGATGTCGGCTCTCACTTTAGTCCCAGGTTGGGCATTGTTTACCAGATGCAACCCAATAGCGCGTTTAAATTTCTCTATGGAAATGCCTTTCGTCCACCTACTATGGTTGAAGTCAGGGGATCGCCGGGATTTGTTCAAGAAAACCAATCATTGAAACCCGAAACGATTGACTCCTATGAATTAGTCTATATGCAGGTAAAACGCAATTGGGAGACTAAATTTACGCTTTTTAAAAGTGAGTGGAAAGACGGTATCCGAATTACTTCATTGCCAGGTCCGGCTCCTAACCTTATCAATTTAAACTGGGCGCGCAACAAAGCAAACGGCGCGAGTTTGAGTATGCATAAAAAAACCGATAAATGGCTGTTCGACTGGAGTGGCTCATATGTTGACAGTAAAAATGTCGACTCAGGAAATAACTATTCTCTGTATCCTAAATATATTTTTAATTTTCGCCTGGGTTATGATATTGAACAATGGGACGCACAAGTATTTTTGAACCAAAGATATTTTTGGAAGACCTACGATGTTGACTCGGTAGAGCTGGCGCTTGAAGCAACCGAGTTACCAACTTATGCACGTACTGATATTACCTTTAATAAAAGTTTTGGCTCAGGCTTAACTTTATTTGGACAAATTATTAACATGTTTGACCGTGATAATTTGTTGCCAAGTTCTTTTGGTTCGGTTGGCGGCATACCGGATGAACCCTTCAGTGTTGGTTTAGGGTTGCGATACCAGTTTTGAGTAAGGGGAACACATTCATTCTGCATGTCTTAGTCAAACTAAAAACATAATTTAGCGTTCAAAGAAAGCCTTGCTTTTAAACGCAAATTAAATCTTTACGACTAATTCCGACTCCCAAAACACCAAACCGTCAAGCGTGTTAGAAATGAGCTTTTCATATCGCGTTTCTAAAACCGCTCGTCTGATTTTCATGGTTGGTGTTAAAAATTCATTTTCGACTGACCAGGGCTCTGAAGCGACAACCATATAATCCAATTGTTGGTGGTTTTCTAATTCGGCATTAACCATTTTTAAAGTCGCCGAGAGGGATGCTTTAATCGGGGCCATATCTGCATTGGCCAGATGTTCTGCCAGCACAACGATCGCGACGGGTTGCTTGCGCCCTTGACCAAGCACACAAATTTGTTCGATATTTGGATTGGTCGCAATCATCGACTCAATAGGTACCGGCGCTACGTATTTACCTTTTGATGTTTTAAACTCTTCTTTAACGCGGCCAATAATCTGATAAGAACCATCCTCAGCTAAAACGCCCTTGTCGCCAGTTTTAAACCAGCCATCTTCAAAGCTATCTGCTGTTGCCTTTGGATTATTATAATAACCTTGAAAAACGGCATCGCCACGAATGAGAATTTCGCCCTGATCAGAAAGCTTCATCTCTACACAGTCTAGCGGTTTACCAATAGACCCCATGCTTTTTATATCGAAGGGATAATTGCTGCAAGACAGCCCAGTGGTTTCGGTCATTCCCCAACCCTCAGAGATACCAATGCCAATTTTGTTATACCAGGCTAAAATGCTTTTAGAAATTGGTGCCGAGCCTGAACCATAAATTCTGGCTTTATCAATGCCTAGTCCCTGACGGATTTTTTTGGCGATCAATTTTCCGAGAAGCGGAATAGATAATAATCTGTCCAGTTTTTCTGCTGGAATTTTTTCAAAAACGCCAGTCTGAAACCTGGTCCACAATCGAGGAACCGAATGAAAGAGTGTCGGTTGAGTATATTTGAGGTCGTCAATAAATGTATCCAGCGATTCTACGAAATAAAATGATATGCCTGCATAGATACCCGGACCTTCGACCACGCCGCGTTCGGCGATGTGCGCAAGTGGCAAATAAGATAAAATGCGATCCGATTCGTTGAGGTTTAAAAATTTCTGGTGGGTTTCACAGACCGATGAATAATTAAAATAGGAAATAACAGCACCTTTAGGATTTCCGGTCGAACCCGAAGTATAAACGATGGTCATGGTTTCATCGGGTTTGGGTTGATGTACCTTTTCCATCGGTTCAAACTGACTTAGCCAGTCATTCCATTGAATAGTAGTTTTACCTGTTGGGTAGGGGAAGGCGATTGTCGCAACGGCGTCAGAAATTGCGTTTACCGCGTTGTCTGGGTCATCCAGTTTACCAATAAATATCGCTTTAGCACCGCTGTTGCTTAACACGTAATTAATCGTATTTTGATTTGCCGTGGGATAGATAGGAACGCTCACCAGGCCAGCCATCATGATGGCAAAATCTGCGATAAACCACTCAGCGCAGTTCTTAGAAAGTATGGCAACGCGATCACCGGGTACTAATTTGAGGCTTTTTAGTCCCGCAGCAATTATTCGGGCTTTTTCAAAGGCCTGTCGCCAAGTCGTAACCTGCCACTGGCGATTAATTGGTTGATGTAGAAAAGCTTTGTCGGGATGCTTTTTAACTCTTTGGCTAAAGGTTTCAATTGGGTTCGCGTAGCTCATTGGTACCTGTATCTCAAAATCCGAGTGAGACTACTTCACCAAAAAAATCGACCTAGCGCAAGTAGGATAAATTTATCATGGGCAAATTAGTGGTACTTTATTCGCTTGAGACAATGGGCAAGAAGTCCACAAACTCGCTAACCTGATGAAATTTTGCATTTCTTTGGAGGCATTTTTATCTAGTTTGATGGCTCGCTCTGATTGATTTTTTTAACCTGGCAATCTGCCTCGCCGTCAGATAACAGGAGAGAAAATACTTGCGCGGTCGACAACTGGCTCGTTTTATTGATGATTTTACCTGTGTCCAGCTCTCGGGCAATTGAATAACCGCGACTCAAAGTCGAAAGAGGACTGAGTGTGTCTAGACTACCTACCGCGACTTTTAAGCGCTGGTTAAGCGATTCAAACTTTTTTTGCCAGGCGGCCTGTAACTGATATTTTAACGTCGATACCTGTTGTTGCTTATTTTTTAGTTGTGCGAGTGGATTCAGCTTTTGTAGTCTTTTTTCCAGTTTTTCAACTTTTTGGTACGCGTTAATCAAATTTTCACGAGCTGCTGAATCAAGCCGGTGACAGAGCTTCTCTAGTTTATAGCGACTGGCATTAATGGCATTTTCTGGGTCGGCCAATTTCAATCGCGCAATATTCAGGCGCACCTGCATCGCTTCTATTTTGGTGAGTAATGATTCCGCCAGGGATATTGACAGAAGATCTACACGCTGCTGCAACGCTGTCTGGTCAGGAACCAAAAGTTCAGCGGCGGCTGATGGCGTTGCGGCTCTTAAGTCGGCGACTAATTCCGCCACGGTGGTATCGACTTCATGCCCAACTGCTGCAACGGTTGGAATAGCGCACTCAAAAATTCGGTACGCGAGTTTCTCGTCATTAAAACACCAGAGATCTTCCAGTGACCCGCCGCCTCGGGTAATTAAAAGCACATCACATTCAGCGCGCGATTCGGCTTTATCAATAGCGTTAATAATGGCAGAGGTCGCGCTTGCGCCTTGAACCTGAGTCGGGTAAATGATCACCGGGACCATAGGACAACGGCGTTCGAGCACCGTTAATACATCATGAATTGCCGCGCCGGTAGGGCTAGTTATCACGCCAATGCGCTTGGGAAGTGTTGGCAACAACTGTTTATGTTCGTCGGCAAATAAACCTTCCGCCCTGAGTTTGATAATCAGCGCGTTCAGCTTTTGCTGGAGGTCGCCAAGGCCTGCCGGCTCCATAAAATCTGCAATGAGTTGGTAATCTCCGCGTGCTTCGTAAAGACTAACTTTGCCTTTAACCACCACTTTATCGCCTTCGTTGGGGGAAAATCGAAGGTTTTGCGTTTTAAACCGAAACATCGCACAGCGGATTTGGGCGCTAGTATCCTTTAAGCTAAAGTACCAATGACCAGAGGCTGCTTTGGTTAAATTTGAGATTTCTCCGGTTAACCAGACGCTGCCCAAGTCAGATTCCAAGACACTTTTCGCCTTTCGGTTGAGTTGACTCACGGTCAAAATCGTCCTTTTGGGCGGCTCTTGAGGCTGTAGAAATGGCTGAATCATAACGTCTGATTTTGGGTCCGTTTGGTCATTTTGAATGGATTTTAACTGATTGATAGTCAAAAAAGCACAACTTATTTATCTGGTTAGCGAGTCCAACGAAATTTTCGGTTATTACAAAAGGTGAATAAAATCGAATAATTATCGTGTAAAAACAACACATTAAAATAGAAAATTTCTATAGAAAAAATTGTTACTCTGCACAATTTATCTGTATAATCCCGCTTTGGCTGCATAGCCCTTCTAGAAATGGTGAATTTTGACATGCGTATCACTCAAGAAGCCCTTACGTTTGATGACGTTTTATTAATCCCTGCACATTCCCAAGTTCTGCCTAATGAGGTGAACTTAAAAACCAAAATTACTCGAGATATTGAGCTTAACATCCCGCTGGTTTCTGCGGCGATGGACACTGTGACAGAAGCAAATCTGGCGATAGCGCTGGCTCAGGAAGGTGGCATTGGCTTTATTCATAAGAATATGGATATCGAGCGCCAGGCTGCTGAAGTCTTGAAAGTTAAGAAATTTGAATCCGGTGTGGTTACCGACCCAATTACTGTACCTCCATCGACCAGCATTGCTGAGCTCAAAGCGATCACCTCACGTCACGGTATATCTGGATTACCTGTCGTTGAAAATGGCGAACTGGTTGGGATTGTTACCAGTCGCGATATTCGTTTTGAAACCCATCTAGATCGACCGATTTCAACGGTAATGACCGCTAAAGATAAACTCGTGACGGTGACAGAAGCCGCGACCCAGGAAGAAGTCCTGAAACTAATGCATAGGCATCGCATCGAAAAAGTTTTGATGGTCGATGATGAGTTTCGATTGACCGGACTCTATACCGTTAAAGATATTCAAAAAGCCGAAGACAAACCCAACGCGTGTAAAGATCGTCTGGGACATCTGCGAGTAGGGGCTGCGGTCGGTACTGGACCAGATACCAATGAAAGAGTTGCTGCGCTAGTCGCTGCCGGGGTCGATATTGTGTTAGTTGATACATCTCATGGCCACTCGCAAGGTGTACTCGATAAAGTCAAATGGGTGAAAGAGACCTATCCTGACGTTCAGGTAATCGGTGGAAATATTGCGACAGCGCAAGGCGCTAAAGATCTTGTCGCAGCGGGTGCAGATGGCGTTAAAGTCGGTATAGGACCTGGGTCTATCTGTACCACACGCATTGTTACCGGCGTTGGTGTACCACAAATTTCGGCGGTCGATAATGTTGCACAAGCTTTGGAAGGAACGGGGGTTCCACTCATCGCGGACGGCGGCATTCGTTATTCTGGCGATATGTGTAAAGCCCTGGCCGCTGGCGCATTTTCCGTGATGGTCGGTTCAATGTTAGCCGGTACCGAAGAAGCGCCGGGCGAAGTTGAATTGTACCAGGGTCGTTCCTATAAATCTTATCGCGGTATGGGGTCGCTCGGCGCCATGCAACAAAAACATGGTTCTGGCGATCGTTATTTTCAATCGTCAAATGCAGCCGATAAATTTGTGCCTGAAGGCATCGAAGGTCGAGTGCCTTACAAAGGTAGCTTAACCGCTATTGTGCATCAGATGTTAGGTGGTTTGCGTTCGTCGATGGGGCTCACTGGTTGTCCCGATATTCATACTTATCGGACGAAAGCTGAGTTTGTCAAAGTGACTGCTGCCGGTATGCGCGAAAGTCACGTTCATGATGTTCAGATTACTAAAGAAGCGCCTAACTATCAGGTATCCAAATAATCGTTCTGTCAGTTGACGCAATTCTTTCGTCAAACAAGGATTATTTTTCCTAATATTATAAAGCCGCAATTATTTTCAATTGCGGCTTTTGAGTTTTTTAAAAGTAGCTGGAGAAAAGCTCCTGCTCAAAACAAAAGGTAACTAAACGATGTCCACCGATATCCACGCTCAGAAAATTCTGATTTTAGATTTTGGTTCTCAGTACACTCAGTTAATTGCTCGTCGCGTACGTGAATTAGGCGTTTACTGCGAGCTGTACCCTTTTGATCTGGAAGAGGAGCGTATCAAGGAATTTAATCCAGATGGCGTTATTCTTTCCGGCGGGCCAGAAAGCGTCACCGGTAATGATACGCCCCGCGCTGCAGATCTGATTTTTAATCTAGGCGTACCAGTACTGGGCGTTTGTTATGGCATGCAAACCATGGCCCATCAGCTCGGTGGTAAAGTTGCTAGCTCTGAAAAAAGAGAATTTGGCTACGCAAAGGTGCGCCATGCAGCCAAGTCTGTTTTATTTGATGGCATTGAAGATCATTTAGAGCATGGCAAAGCGATTCTGGATGTATGGATGAGCCATGGTGATAAGGTCGTCGAATTGCCAGCCGATTTTGTAGCAATCGGTGAGTCGGACAATGCACCATTGGCCGCTATGGCCAATGAAGAAAAGCAATTTTATGGCGTTCAATTTCATCCTGAGGTTACGCATACTCACCAGGGCGGTCGCATTCTTGAACGATTTGTTCGTAAAATTTGTGGTTGTGAAAAATTATGGACCGCAGATAGCATTATTGAAAATGCGATTCAGGAAATTAAAGATACGGTTGGTGATGAGGAAGTTATTCTTGGTTTATCCGGCGGGGTCGACTCCTCAGTTACGGCCATGTTGCTTCATCGGGCGATCGGCTCACAGCTTACTTGTGTATTTGTCGACAATGGCTTGTTGCGCCTCAATGAAGGTCAGCAAGTTATGGAAATGTTCCATGATGGGTTCGGTTTAAATGTGATTAAAATTGACGCTGAAGATCGATTCCTAAATGCGTTAAAGGGCGAAGTTGATCCAGAAGCCAAACGTAAAATTATTGGGCGCGAATTTGTTGAAGTATTCCAGGAGGAAGCGAATAAATTAACCTCGGCTAAGTGGTTGGCACAAGGCACCATTTATCCCGATGTGATCGAATCGGCCGGGGCTAAAACCGGTAAAGCGCACGTGATTAAATCACACCATAATGTGGGTGGATTACCGGAAGATATGACGATGAAATTAGTCGAGCCGCTGCGTGAGCTTTTTAAAGATGAAGTTCGTAAAATTGGTTTGGAGCTAGGTTTACCTTATGACATGTTATATCGCCATCCATTCCCTGGACCTGGTTTAGGCGTCAGAATTTTAGCGGAAGTGAAAAAAGAATATGCCGATCTATTGCGCAAAGCGGACGATATCTTTATTCAGGAATTGCACAACCATGACCTGTACCACAAAACATCGCAAGCATTTACCGTTTTTCTACCGGTTAAATCGGTCGGCGTAATGGGCGATGCGCGCAAGTACGATTATGTGGTTGCATTGAGAGCGGTTGAAACCATTGACTTTATGACCGCGCGTTGGGCGCACCTTCCGTATGAGTTTCTTGAGCATGTCTCGGGTCGAATCATTAACGAAGTTGATGGGATTTCACGAGTGACATACGATATCTCTTCCAAACCGCCCGCGACTATCGAGTGGGAATAGGATAGAGGAACCAGGAGCTGGGTACGAGGAGCTAGATGAAAGGAGCTGGGTGCGAGGAATAAAATAATCTTTTAAGCTCTTAGCTCTTAGCTCTTAGCTCTTAGAGCTTAGAACTTAGAACTTAGAACTTAGCTCTTAGCACTGGACCCGAATAATTATGTCCACCGACTTCAACCACCAATACTGGATGCAAAAAGCGCTGGCACTCGCTAGAAAAGCAGAGAGTGCTGGTGAAGTGCCGGTAGGCGCTATCGTTGTGAAAAACGGCCGCGTGGTTGGAGAGGGCTTTAATCAACCCATCCTTAGCCATGACCCTTCAGCGCACGCAGAAATCATAGCGATGCGAGAAGCCGGACAAAAACTGAAGAACTATCGACTCGTCGATACCACTATGTACGTTACGCTCGAGCCCTGCGCCATGTGCGCTAAAGCCATGGTGCATGCGCGAATCAGCACGGTCGTCTTTGCTGCCAAAGAGCCGCGAACAGGGGCCGGGGGCAGCCTTTACCAGCTACTTCAACATGCTGGTCATAACCATCAAATCGACATTGTAGAAGGCGTTTTGCAAGAAGAGAGCGCCTCGATGCTCAAACGCTTTTTTAAAGCCCGGCGAAAATAATTCCGCACCGATTCTGTAAAGGATTGAAGTTTCGAGTAATCATTCGGTACTCGCAATTGCCGAAATTTTCAAAATATTAGTCTATAATAAACAGGCAGGGGAGCTTTTACGCAGTACGGATAATAATAAATCGCGCTTTACCAAGTGAAGAAAACGAATCAGTGATTGAATCAACTCATCCCGAACTTATCAAAACGATCGCTATAAAAAACACCTGGCGTTCAATTCTAGCCTATTTTTTTCCCGTGTGTATTTATGGTGGTTTTGCCGTCTGGTCAGGGTTGACCAGGGTCGGATATGAGCAATTCTTATATTTGCTCGCTTACATCGTTGTCTTTGTTTCGATTGTTGCCACATATATTCATCGATTGAAAGAGTTTGATTATAACGACGGTTTGCGGATCTTACTGATCCAGGTTTTTAACTGGTATTTTTGCTTTGGTTGGTGGATTTTTCTACTCGAACAAGGGCGATCTGGTGGGCTGTTTTTTGCGATGCTCATATTCATTTATACCTATGCATACACCAACATCAGAAAAACCATTGTTGGTAATTTCTTAGTCGCGGCTATTTATCTGGGCTGTAGTTATTATGCTGTTTATCACCAACATTTATCCGACAATTTATTTTTTGATATTTATCTGCTCCTTGCCTTTTTACCGGTCAGTATTATTATTGCGAAAGTTGGTGGCGAGTTGTCGAGTAAAAAGTACCAGTTGAAAAAATTTGCTAAAGCACAGAAAAAAACCCAGGAGCAACTCCAGGAAACACTCGAAAAGCTTGAGCACATTGCCAGTACAGATGATCTAACCGGGTTGCTTAATCGCCGAGAAATGAACAGTCGAATTTTATATGAATTTAAACGTTTAAAACGTACCGAATTTGTGATGTCGGTTTTAATTCTCGATCTCGATTTCTTTAAGACGATCAATGATAAACATGGTCATATGTGTGGCGATGTGGTACTCCAAGAAGTTGCTCGAGTATTGCAGCAAGAGTTTCGAGAAACCGATTCAATTGCGCGTTGGGGCGGCGAAGAGTTTTTAGTTTTAATGCCCGCCACGAGTCTTAAACAAGCCCTAAAAGTCTCGCAAAGAGTTTTACAAAAATTGGGCGCCGAACCGATAGCCTTCGAACAGGTAGAGTTAATTGTGACCGCTAGCGGTGGTGTTTGTGAGATTGACAAAGATAGCGATATTGATGTCAGTATTAAACACGCGGACGACTTGCTCTATAAAGCGAAAGCCTTGGGCAGAAATAAGGTCATTGCAGAATAACCGAACTTCAAAAAATTAGTCATATTACTCTCTTTTTTTAGTATCTTGATTTATATATTCGATTAATTCTCTCAATCTCTCTGAAGTGTGGTTATAGTATTCAGGCATTTCAGTGAAGTTAAGTCGCGCTATGAACGCTAGAAATCGCATAGCACAAACGGTTGTGGCGTTTCGCCACAAAGCGAAGAAAAGGAGAGAACCAATGTCACACGGACACGATTTTTTAAGTACCTGGTTTTATCGAGTTTGGAAAGAGCAAAACAGTCAAGCGATTGATGAAATGTTTGCTGGGGGCGAAGTGAGGGGCCTTGGCCAGCAAACAATGGTAACCGTCGATGATTTTAAGCAGTTTCACGCGGCTATGTGTCATCTTTTGTCGGATATTGAGATTAAGATTGATAAGAGCGTAGAACAAAACAACTGGCTTTCGGCATTATGTACGGTCACAGCTAAGTCAAAAGCGTCAGGAAAAAATATTTCAATCACGGGCAATGTGTGGGTCAGAATCGAGAATAATCAAATTCAGGAAGGCTACAATCATTTTGATTTTATCGGGTTATATGCACAGTTAGGGCTGTTACCCGAGGATACCTTCGAGCAAGGATTACAAGGGTTTAAAATCGCATAATCCATCAACGCAATGCGGGTAATCGAATAGCAAGTCGAGTGGAATTACTTGCCTTTTTCTTCGATAAAATTGCGTCGGAGAACATATCAGTGTAGTTTTATCCTTGGCCATAAAAATAAGGAGAATAATAATGTCTGAAGAAATAACTACTGAGTCTAATAGTGCAAGCACACAAAGTGTTCCCGGCTGGTTTTGGGTGATTAGCGGAATTGCGCTTGTGTGGAATCTGCTTGGTGTCATGGCGTTCTTTATGCATCTGGCGATAACGCCAGAAGTGCTAGCGCAAATGCCAGAAGCAGAGCGCGCGTTGTATGAAAACTCGCCCAGCTGGATGGTCATTGTATTTGCTGTCGCCGTTTTTGGTGGCACGTTAGGATGTATTGCTTTGTTGATGAAAAAAGCCTGGGCGTTTCCGCTGTTGGTTGCATCCTTGGCTGGCGTAATAATCCAGAACGGCTATTCCTTTTTGATGACAAATGCCGTAGAAGTGATGGGAAGTCAGGCGATTATAATGCCGGCAATAGTTATTATTATCGCGATTGGGTTGGTCTGGTTTGCTAATCGAATGAAGT
>Ga0209475_10000552_pt1 | contig 71803 bp, 55 predicted proteins | sample tdDd471_FD_187128 | JGI IMG/M metagenome (GOLD analysis project Ga0209475, IMG submission 187128) | Marine sediment microbial communities from the Atlantic coast under amendment with organic carbon and nitrate - tdDd47.1 (SPAdes)... | ecosystem: Environmental > Aquatic > Marine > Coastal >... | reverse complement strand
TGGGATAGTTTTTTTTTCTTTCCGCAAACGTGCACCGCAATAATAGAAAAATTATTCCTTTTTGGTATCATTTTTCGATATTTTTTAAAATTTCACCCATTTTGTACCGCAATAGCGTACACATGTCAAATTCTGACTATACTTCAAAAACTTCTTCCTGTTTAGACCTGATTTTAGTATATTCTCATTAGCAGTCCGACCATACGGACCGAAAAAATTATTGACTTTAGTAGTATGTTGCATTAGAAATGACGTATTCGAGTGAATGATCACTCTATTGTACGGTTTTCGTAAACCAGTCATCGGGGATTTACAAAGCGCAGGTTCTTCGGGCGAACTCTGACGCAGGCCGGTGAAGCGGGGAGTTCTGCGTGTAGAACCTGAACATTGTTTAGACTTACTAGACTGAAATGTCGCTCGACTTTATGCAACAAAAGGCATGTTGTGTTCATTTTGCGAAGGCAAATTAAACATAACTGATACAGTCGGGATTAAAGTTTTACAACAAATATAAAAAGCCATAGCTGGAGCTCTTTTGATGAGAAAATTACTTTATGTAATAGTTCTACTGGTGGTGTGCGCCCTGAGTTCAGGCTGCGTATCGACCCGGCAGATGGATATTACCTATAAGTATCGGGCACCCCTGAGAAGCATTGATTCAGCACAGCTTCTCGCCGGGGCAGCTGAAGCTGATATTACGCCGCCCCCGGGGCTTCCCACGGCGGGTCATTCTATATTTGGAAAAGACGGGCAGGGCTTTAGAACCCGCCTCAAGGTACGGGCCATCTACCTGAAGCCCCCGAAGGGAAAACCCGTAGTACTGGTCCAGGGAGACCTTCAGTCAGGCTCACTGGTTGTTCATCACCGGGTTGCTGAATTGATAGCCTCAAGAACCGATGTCGACGCCGGGGGACTGGTCTTCAGCGGTACTCATACCCACTCAGGAACGGGGAATTATTTCAGCTGCAGTCTCTACAATGATAACGCATCGAACCGGAAGGGGTTCAACGAAGACTACTTTAACTTCCTTTCCCATAAAATTTCTCAAGCTGTAATAGAGGCTTACAGTTCACGTAAACCGGCACGAATTGCCACGGGAAGTACTCATGTACGGGGAGTGACTAAAAACCGGAGTCTGAAGCCCTATCTCAGGAACAGGGCCGTTAAGAAGCTGAAGATAAAACCGACTGCCCATGAAGCGGTAAATCCTGACATGCATATTGTCAGAATCGATGCCCTTGATAAAAAGGATAACCGTTATAAGCCCCTGGCTGTTTACAGCAATTTTGCTATCCACGGCAATTCCAACGCCAGAGAGCTCGATGATCTCTACAGCGCGGATATCTACGGATTCTTTGAGCGGGATGTGGAATACCGCCTTATGAAAGTCTATAAGACCCCCTGGAAAATTATTCACTCACCGGCGAACAGCACTCATGCTGATAATAATCCAAATTACAGTGACAAGAAACCTGAGACCTTTAAAGATATGAAGCGTCTTTCAGACATTGCCACCGATGCAGCGGTGCAGCTGGTGAGGTCTCTTGATAATAAATATCTCGATAAGCCCGTTATACGCTACCGAACCCGGTATCTTAATCTTTTGAAAAATAATAAGATAGGGAAGATAACTATTGCCAAACGGCCCGTTGTCGGCGCCGCCAATGCCGGTGGAGCCTGCGGCAGGGGAAGAGACAACTGGATGTCGTATGTGCCAATGCTGGGTCCCGGGTGGCCGCGGAAAGTATTCTATAAAGGCGAACATGGTCACAAGCGGACCCTGGGCGGGCCTTTTCAGTATCTCTACCTTTCTAAAGAAGAGTTTCCCCATCGGCTTCTGATTCAGGCGGTACAGGTGGGCGACACAGTTCTTCTTCCTCTTCCCTGGGAGGTAACTTATGAGATGGGTAAGCGTCTGTCTGCAAAAGCCGCCGCTTCGGGTAAAACACACGGTCTCAAAAAGGCAAAACGCTACGTAGTGGTCAGCTGCTCAAACGGCTATTTCGGCTACGTAAACACATCGGAAGAATACTCTCTTCAATATTACGAGGGGGGAAGTAACTACTACGGCCCTCATACGGGAAAATTTTTAAGCGCCTGGATCGAGAAGACCATCGGTGAAATGGCTGCCGCACCCGCCACCATTGAAATACCCGCCACCCTGAAATATACCTTTAAAAGCCGGCGTTTTATTGAAAGGAAGAATATCGCAATGCCGGCAAAAGAACTGGTCAGTAAACCTGAACTGGTTCATCCGAAAAACGGTGACGATGAATATATTCGTATGACCTGGAAGGATGCTCTTCCTGGAGCAATCAAGTTTCATGAACCGTTAATTAAGATTGAAACAAGCGATGATGGAACAATATGGAAGAAACTGAAACATGACGGATATGCCGTTGATGATTCAGGTTATCAAATAGCCGTACGCTGCAATGAAGTAGATGAGAAAAAGGGAACAGCGCTCTACGAAGCGCGCTGGTACAGCCCGGTGTTCGTTCACGGAAAACGGTACCGCTTTGTAGTGCTGCCCCGGGGGAAAAATAAAACACTGTATACGGTCATAAAAAAAGAAACCCTCTACAGACAAGTAATTACCAGAAGAAACCTGATCTCGGAAAGGATTGGAAAAAAATAGACAAAGATTTTTCGTGAGGAGCCTACAGGCAGCAACAAAAAAATAACGCTGTCACCCCTGAACTTCAAAACCCTGCGGGGATAAAGAGGTAAAGGGAATCACTGCAGAAGGGGGGACCTCCCGCTGCAGGTAGTTTTATAAACAGGCCAGGAGGAAGCTTTGATGAAGGAAAAAATCAGTTATCTGGTGTTTTCAGTTCTTATGTTGTTTGTCCTATTAATTACCGGTTGCAGTACCGGGCTGGGAGATTTTCAGCAGGTTGAAGAAGTTGAATATTCCCTCAGTACCATACTGGATGATTATCCAGCGCTGCGCAATCTTATCTATAGTCTGTCCCTGAATGAAGTCTCAAAGGGATCTGTCGCTCTTATCTATGAAGATGAAGAGGCTTATCGGCAGACAAAGGATGATCTTGAACTTCTGCTGATGGACCGCAAACGTCCTGCCCAGAAGGCGATAAAGCTGGTCAGAAACATAATCGAAAGACTTGTCAATCAGGATACTCTTGACAGAGAAGACGAGCCGACCGATTACGCGGAGGGATTTTACGGTTTTGTAGATCTTGTTCATGAATATGATTTTTCTATTCGCGATGACCTTCTTCAGGTCATGATACTTGCGAACAGATATAGTATGGAAGAGCATACTCCCGAAGTGATGCGTGAAACCGCGCAGGATGCCATTGACAACCTGACAGATCCCGTAGACAAAGATATAGCTACGAGAGGTCTCGAAGACACCATCAGGCTTGTCAGCAAGCTCTGTATCCAGAGTGATCAGCCCATGTGGCTCAACAGCGGCGGAACCCTGATTACGAACCATAATGAAATAACCGATTACAATCAGATGCTGGATGATGGTGCTGATTACATTGGCCTCGGCCATGCAACCCGGGGACTCAATTCACTGCTCATGGCGGTAATGGACATTGCCCGTGATTCAGATGTCAGGAATACCCTGAAAAATCTGCTTACCGATGCGTCTGATATGACTGCAATGGGCATTGATGCCGGGGCCGGAGAAAAAGAGCCCTGGGAAATCCTCCGTGACATGATGGTAGAAGATTATACTTTTTTTCACCATGATGCCAACAATGTTCTTGCCGGTGATTCGCGGTATACAAGCTCCGCGACCATGTCACATGGTGAGACATACCAGCAGGTATACGGCAGAAACGATGACGACTACTTCTCAAACTCAGAAGCCAGAAATATTGCAAACTTCAGCAACGCCCTGGGCCTTGGGATGTTTCTCCGTTCTGACCGCCCTGAATCTCTTATCAGTTCTGTTGACCCGAAGTTGAAGGTAACCGATGAAAACTATGAAGATGATGAGAAGCACAAGCATTATTTTCCAGTAAAGCTGTTTGAGAACCTGAAGAATATCGGTTATGACCCGGAGGAGCAGCACCTCGAAGAGTCTATTTATGACCTTATTCGTCATGATACCTTCGGCCGCGATCGGCGCGGATACAATCCTTCGGCCGACTGGACCAATGGTGACAATCCGTGGCCTGTTTCATACCTTGAGCAGTTTCTTTTTCTCTCTGCCATGTCACAGAATAGCGGCTGGTTCGATGGGGGTGACACCAGTGAAGATACTCCCCTTGGAGGAGCTCTCGAATCTGACCATAGTGATGACCATGGGCACGGTGATTACGCCGGGGGCATTACTCTGAATGACTCCCTTTTTGCCATGGGGGGGAAAAATGTAGATGCTGCAGGTATTGTAGCCGGAACCTACACTCTGGCATTTGTAGATGGCCGTGACAACACGGTGAATTCAGACCAGCGTGATGCAATTCATCGTAATTCTAAAAAGCTTTTTTCCGTCGACGATTACTGGGGAGGCCAGGGAAATGGCAGCAACAACTCTCCATATAAAATTGGCTATAATCAGAATTATTTTGCCCAGCGTTTTATGAGCGGAGCCGGCCCTGGTGATATCGGTATACCTTCGGGAGGAAATCCCACCGGCGCCACTATGGCTAAAAATGAATTTCAGCCCTTTGCAGCCGATGGTATTGGTGACGTCAATACTTCCCGTTTTCTCCTCTACTGGATGGCGCGGGCATGCTGGAACGGAGAAGGCCCCTATTACTATAAGCCAGCGGCTCCAGAAACGGTTATCTTTACTCACTATGATCCTGACAGCGGCGAAGATAAAGAGGATACCTGGGAGATATACGACCGGCCCGGTGGCAGGGTTTACGCCTTCAAAAACACCCGTACCGGCCGTTATCTCTATCCTGCCGACGGCAGTGACCCTGAAGACCCCTTTACCGATGGCTTTGGTGATGATAACGAGGGCAGTATGGTCTTTGCTGATTACGCGATTGATGAAGAGGACAATCCATGGAACGCCCCGATTAACTGTGGCGACGGAACCGATGGTAAACTGGCACAGGTTAATGGCAGAAAACAGCGCCATAACCGCTATAAGTCGATCTGGTATACTGACTACTATATGATTAGTATGGATTCTCAACAGGCTTTAGGTCTTAATGATAACCAAACGTTTGTTGCGCCAAACAATGAAGATGGTATACGGAGTATTCACGAGTGGGATTATGATCAGGGGGGCTCCATATATACCGGTATGGGACACCCGACAGTCAGGGCCTTTGAGGCGGGACGTTTTAAGTTTAACGAAATGATCGAAGAAAGTAATCCCGACAGAGCCTGTGACTCCCACATCGAAGCGATGTACCGGAACTACCAGTGGCTGGTGGCGGAAAAGAAAATGGCCATTGTTGTCCCAATGAACCTTTATTTGGATATTTTTCTGGTAACCTGGGGTGCTGATGAACAGGGCGCCTTGTTTCAAATTCTCGAAGGCAACGGTATTGCCGGTTTGACCGGCGCACGCTACTTTGCCGGCAATAATGTCTGGGCCTACCAGGGCGGTACGGAAAGAAATTCAACGAAGCCTGGTGATTTCAGGGTGCGGTTCCTGTATCAAGGCACTCCTCAAAACGGGACTCTGAAGTATGATATGGTTGTCGATTCTCTCGGCGGTGGCACATCACAGCCGGCTATTATTACCCATAATGTTCCCGGTGTGTATCGTTTTGCCTTTCCCCGGGTGGATAAAGAGGAGAACGATATCGGTATCATCGGTTCAGGTAAATCAAATTTTACCGCCACTGAATCTGACGCTGTCTGGAACCGGAGAAACGGTCTATTACCGGTAGTTCTGTCCGCTCTCGGTACTCTGATGGATTACCAGAACCGCGATTTTGCTGACGCAGGCAACAGGGCAACTACTCTTATGAGAATGAAAAAATTCTCCGAAGGCCTGATGTCTAATATCATGTCGCGTTTCTACTATAAAAAAAGGAATAACGGTGGTGATAATTTCGCGAATCATACCTGGCTGCCCAGGGTCAACGGTTCCGGCAGTGGTTCTCACCATCAGTATGCCCTGCGGCGCTCTGACGGCTCCGGGGTACCGAGAACCGGTGACGCGTGGCTCGGCTGGGCTCAGCGGCGCTATTTTCAGCCCATTGCCATGCGTACGCCTCTGAATCTGCTCTATGATTCTGATCCCAATGATGCGACAAAGTTCTGCGACGGCCTGCTTCCCATGGCTCTTGAATACGATGTGACCCAGGCCCGCGGCGCGGCCAATGCCCCCCGGACACGGGTTGTGACAAATGCCCTTAAGCTTGTCCTCGGGCTGACGGATGAAAAGTACGATGACGCGAAAAGCGTCGAAGAATTCAAGGCTGATGCCGATACCGCGGGTGTTGACTATGACAGTACCTTTAAAGACTGGGGTACCCGACGAAGGCTTTTCTATGGTCTCGAACAGTTCAGTTCAATGACCCGGGCCACCAAGGGGCCTCTTCTCTCTATCTGGACAGAAGATTCGGCACTGCCTTTCCATCTGACCTTCGAAGACTGGTTCTTTGTCGATGGCACCGGCGGTTCTACTGACGGAGGTGTGACATCCTATACCGGTTTTGACAACGCCCGACCCGAAGACGTTATCCTCGAAGAAGGGGGAGAACTGGCAAATGATTCTCTTGCCCGTTCAATAGAAAAGAACCAGGACGACGGCTGGGAAGATTTTCAGAGAAACCAGAAAATGATGTCTGCCCTTCTTTCAACAAAGTCAGATCACGGTTCTGATTACTATGTTCTCGATAAGGTACTCAGTATACTCTTTGACAAGGTTCTGGCCCAGGAGGAGTCGCCGAACAGCGATCAGGTTTCCGGTCTCCTTCATACCTTCGGTTCACTGGTCAGCACATGGAACAGTGATCCTGACGGTGACCCGGAAACTGAAGACGGGGCATGGGAATTTCATGACGACGAATTCAAAGAGATTCTCTTTGAGCATCTCCTGAGGGTCAGTGAAATTACGCTTGGTGAATACCCCGAGCTCACCGATGCCCTTGATCTTTTTGCCGCCCAGGAAAACAGGATCGCCTATTCCAAACTGGCAGGCCAAATCAATCTCGAAAATGCCGATGGAACCATCAGGTATGTCCTCAATACCCTTGACTGGGACGGTGAAGAATTCAGCTCAGGGGACATCTTGAAGGATATAGATCGGTTTATCAAAGACAAATACTCTCTTCTGACTGACTACGATACGGTGTTCTGGCCCGATGTGGTACAGCTGATGAATGATTCCAGCCGGGAGGTTATCCTGGCGAAGTACGGCTTCGATCCTGAAGAATTCTTCGGGGATGATTTCCAGTACAATGGTCAGATAGAAGATTATTTCGGTGAGTAGGGTGAATACTGAAACATTACAGTTAACCCTGAAAAATCGATACCATAACGGAGGACTATAAATGAAAAAAAGCATTAAAAAATATATCGTACTAATTCTGTTTATCCTGGCTGCCGGTACTTCACCACTACTGGCGGGAACCTTTGCCGAGACTTACGGGTTTTCGGCAAAGGGAATGGGCATGGGAAATGCCATGACCGCGACAGTCGATGACTGGTCATCGGTCTATTATAATCCCGCGGGACTTGGAAAAACCTACAAACTCCGCCCCACTGGAAGCACCCCGGCAGGCGACATGTCACTGAAAAGAAGAGAGACGAGTGACAGCACCAGCAGTTCTTCAAAAACCGGCTATTACAATCAGCTGGCGATAAACGCTCTCTATACTATGCCGGTTTTTGCTATGGATATCAGCAGAGACGGCCTGACTGAAATGAGCGATGCGGATTTTGCCGCAGCGGTAATCGGTATTGCCGTTGATATGAATGTTCTGGTTACCATGCCCGACATTATCTCATCAGCACGAATTGGCGTTGGTCTGGGGACGGTTCTTCCTAACTATGCGGCAAAAATAAATGATATTGATCTGCGAACTCATAATTTTCAGCGTTTTGGCAGAAATATTCAGGTTACCAAGATAATGCTGGGACTGGGGATGGGATTTATGAATGACCTCTTCGGTGTTGGACTGGGCGCTAATATGTCCTTTGGCGGTGAGGGTGCCAACAAGCTTACCAATGTGCAGATGAATTCTTCTGAAACCCAGACACCTGAAGGCCAGACGAAGATGGACCAGACTTCGGTAACTTTTTTTACCGCGGGCGCCTACTTTTCTCCCGGGCGCCTCTGGCCGATGATGAAGGGCCTCGAAGTCGGAATGTCATTTCGTCAGGAATCATACCTGCAGATATACCCCGTGACAAATGACGCCCAGATGCAGGTCGGTAACATGAGTATGCCGATGGTTATTTCGATGTACGGATTTTATACTCCTCATATCCTCAACTGGGGTGTTGCCTACTCGATATGGGATATGACTTTCTCTCTCGATTGTGATTTTGAAATGTGGTCCATGTGGAATTCGTCTCCAACCAAGCAGATTGTACACCAGGCGCTGATAGATCAGGCCAACGCGGCAGGTGAAGATGGTTCCTTGTATGCACTGCCGAAACTGAGGAATATTTTTACTCCTAAATTTGGATTCTCATATCAGATTCTTGACTGGCTGACAGCCCGTACCGGTTACGCCTACCAGATGGCCTTTACTCCTGACAATGCAAATACCGGCAAGATCAATATACTTGATAATGATAAGCATATTGTATCACTGGGCGCCACCTTTGATCTCCCGAGACTGTCTTTTCTGAAAGGACCGGTCAGTATTACCGTGGGATACCAGTTTCAGTATCTTGTTGAACGGGATGTCATAAAGATTGATCCCGAAGAGTATGACCCGGGTTATGCCTATGGCGGTGTTGTTCATACAGTCATGGTCGAAACGAGTATCAAGATATAAGGAAACCAGGGAGAAACAGTTAATGAAAAATATAAGCAAACTTATTGTACCCCTCGCGGGTCTCCTGGCGGCCTTTCTGCTCGGGGCATGTGATGTGGCATTTGACGGGCCGATGTACCATTTTAAAATGGTGAACAGAACGAGAGGTACGATTGACAACGTTACTATCGGGACATGGCCCTGCGGGACCATGCCTCCGGAAAGAAGCTGTTCAGTTCCTTATATGGATCCTCCTTCTTCTATTACAGTTAATTATACCAGCAGCAGTTCTTATGGGCTTCAGACTCCTCTGAGCCAGGTTTTTACTACGGATACAACAAAGGTTTTCGATGAACAGTATCTCTATCTTGATAATGACTACTTTACTCTGGAAATTGAGAATCATACGACAGATAATGCGGTAACGCCGACAAATTATCTTATCACCGGATTTACGGTTACCGATGATCTGGATGTCAGTACCCAGTATGACTTTACAACCAGTATCGATAATGATGGTGAAACATATTTTCTCGGGTTCTTTGACCGGTATGATCCGATACCTGGTGATGACACGGGAATTCTAAAACTCACGGCACTGGTTGACAATGGAGACCCTCCTGAAGAGCCGGCAGAAGATCCGGCAGACTGGACTTCGGCAGATTTACAGGAGCCGGACCAGCTCTTCTATCTTGAAAACTCCGGTGAGGGGGGATACTATATCAAGGTGATATTCTACGGCCGGGGAGACCCGGGCTATGATACGTATTCAGCTGACTAGCGGTAAAAAAATGTTGGGAGCTGATACAGCAGAATTTACAGACACAAATGAAAGCAAAAAAATATGGGAGTGAAGCAGATGTCGAAACAGTACTGTCTTCAAAGAAGCCTCATTTTAATAGTTCTATCTTCTCTGCTGTTTTTAATGTTTTTTTCGAGATGTTCCGTAAAGGCCCCGGAAGGGAGTGGTGTGCCGCCTGCACCCCTTAATCCTTCTGTTGCCGCGAGCTTTCCCGACCGCGTTGTCTTAGATGAAGCGGTGCCGATTAACGCTGCTATCCAGGTTGCCTTTGACCAGGATATGAATGAGCGGACAATCTGTGCCAGTAATATATATCTATCAACTTTGAAAACTGATCCGGTTACGGGAGCGGAGTATGCCGCAAAGATTCCCTGTCTTCCCCCGGTGACCGTTAACGGTATCGTTACCATGAAACCCTTTGCACATCTGGTTGATGGTCAGACCTATACGCTTACAGTTACAGATTATGTTTCCAACCGGGAAGGAAGTAAACTTCCTTCAACACTGAACTGGAATTTTGTGGCAAAAGACATCGGCCGTCTCAGGGTTAAGCAGAATGACACAGCCCTGGTGAGCGGGGAATATTCTCATGCCCTGGGCAACATGTTCATGAATGCCTCAACAGAGAATGTTTCTTTTGAACTTGAAAATTATGGGACAAAGGATATTGAAATTCTCTCTGTCGGATTAAGTGGCGATAACCCGGGAGATTTTATTGCCACGGGCACTTCAATCTCGACTGTCGGCAAGGAAGATTCTGAAAGTTTTACCATACGCTTTTTCCCCACAGGTACGGGAGAGAAAACCGCTACCGTTACGATTCAATACCGTGACGGCACAATCGAACCGGCGGGCACGGGTACTTTTACCTTTGAGGTTACCGGCTATGGACTTCCGATGCCTGATTTTATGGTCGGTTACCTGACTAATCCGGCAGATCCAGGGAGCTTTATACCCCTTCTGCCCGCCGTGGGTGAGTATGACTTTGGATCCCTGGTTCTCGGCAACAGTTCAGATCCTCTCACTATGGCCATTAAGAATACCCGGAGCAGCGGCGGGGCGCCGATTTCAATTACCGGCGTTTCCTGTGCGAACAGTGACTTTGTACTGAATACATCAGGGCTCAATGCTTCGATTCCCGCAGAAGGTATGACCACCTTTACAGCGGTCTATACGCCCACAGCTTTTATTGCCGAAGTGACGGCGGCTCTGGTGGTCATGAGCCCCGATGTCGAAGAGGGAAATTATTCTGTTGATTTGACAGGAAACTGCCGGTCTCCTGAAATCGAAATCAGCAACGGCGAAGTACTTGTATCAGGAGATACGATAAATTTCGATGATCTGGCAGATTACTACGCAGGTATGGCAGGTCAATCGATAACCCTGACAGTTAAAAACAGCGGCAATGGTGATTTGATTTTAACAGACAATCCTGTACTTACAGGGGATAATGCAGATGAATTCACAATTTCCGCGGGCCCGGGTTCAGGAACCCATATTGCCGCGGGATCTTCTTCGACCATTACTATTGACTTTACACCAGGCAGCGGGGGAGCCAAAACAGCTGCCCTTGAGGTAAAATCTGATGATCTTGATGAGGCAGCATACCTGGTTAATTTTACTGTTACGGTAAAGGCCCTTGATTCAATTACCATTTCGGATGTAGGGACAGCAGTAACGGAAGTTGAACTGGGTAATTCAGTTCAACTGAAGGCCACAGGCAACTATGAGGGCACTATTCTTAATGTCACAGAATATGTGACCTGGTCCCTGAGCGGTGACGGCGGTGGTAATCTTACCGCCAATGCATCAAGTGTTAACATCGATACTGATGACCGGGGTGACATTGTTGTTGGTATTGACCTGGACGGCAAATCAGATTCTTACAGCTTTAACTGTTATGAAACAGGATCCATTCGCTTTAACTTCAACAGCACATCGGAGGTCGCTTCATACGGCTGGTCTTTCGTAAACGGTTCCGGGGGCCTTGGCTGGTACTGGGGTGACAGCTCTGGTTTTGCCGGTGCTGATTCTCTCGGGTGCGGGCAGCATGATGTTTCTGGTACCGATGATCCCAGTTACAGCGAAAAGAGTGAAGGGGCATTTTTTCTCATTCCCTATGATTTCAGTGATATTACCGGCGACATTGATGTAAAAGTCAGGGTCTGCAGTACTTCAACAGGTCTTGCCTGGCCGTTTCTTAAAGTATATGTTTCGGAGAATGGGGGTTCAAGTTATTCAAAAATCCTGGACCAGGCGCACAGCGACAACGGCTGGCATGAGTGGGAGGAGAGCGGTAATGTCATGGCCGGTGACTCGAACTGCGTCATAAAAGTCCTTTATGATCACTATGCAGTAGCCGGCAAAAGTCTCTGTCTCTGGATGGACTGGCTCGAGATAAACGGAAACGGCAAGTTCCGTCATTGATACTTAAAATGCGCAATAACTTATGCTTTTATATAAAAAGGAAGTAATGCTGAACAGGAAACAAGAACTAAACAGATAAACCGGAGTGTTCCCGTGAGGAGATATATTCTCCACCGGATTCATAAAAAAACAGATTCGGTATTTTCACCTCTGGTAGCCCGGAGAATTAACCCGGGCTGTAAGAGGGGGGAATTTATCGGGACTGCTCAGGTACTGGTTACAGGCGAACATGAAAGCAAAAAAATCTGGGGGTGAAGCAGATGTTAAAACATAACTGTCTTCAAAAAAGCTTTTTTGCATTGGTTCTATGGTCTTTGCTGGTGACTATATTTTTATCGGGATGTTCCGTAAAGGCTCCGGAAGGGAGTGGTGCGCCGCCTGTACCCCTTAATCCTTCTGTCGCGGCGAGCTTTCCCGACCGCATTGTCCTTGATGAAGCGGTGCCGATTAACGCGGCTATCCAGGTTACCTTTGACCAGGATATGAATGAGCGGACAATCTGCGCCAGTAATATATATCTATCAACTCAGAAAATCAATCCTCTTACGGGAGAAGAGTATTCTGCAAAGCTTCCCTGTCTTCCCCCGGTGACCGTAAACGGTATTGTTACCATGAGACCCTTTGCTCAGTTAGTTGATGGCCAAACCTATACGCTCACAGTTACCGAGTATGTTTCCAGCAGCGGGGGAAGTAAACTTCCTTCAACCCTTAACTGGAATTTTGTGGCAAAAGATATCGGGCGTCTCAGGGTCAAGCAGGGGGGCGCCTCCCTGGTAAGCGGGGAATACTCCCATGACATGGGAAACATGTTTATGAACGCCTCAACAGAGAATGTTTCTATTGAACTTGAGAATTACGGTACCAAGGATATTGAGATACTTTCAATCGGTTTGAGTGGTGATGACGCGGGGGATTTTATCGCCGCGGGAACTTCAATTTCTACTATCGGTAAAGAAGAATCTGAAAATTTTACAATCCGCTTTTTTCCCATCGGTACGGGGCCAAAAACCGCCACAGTAACGATTCAATACCGGGACGGAACAATCGAACCGGCCGCCACCGGAACTTTTACCTTTGAGGTTACCGGCTATGGACTTCCGATGCCTGATTTTATGGTCGGCTACCTGACCAATCCGGCAGATACAGGGAGCTTTGTGGCCCTTCTGCCCGCCGTGGGAGAATATGATTTCGGGTCTATAGTACTGGGCAACAGCGCGCCGATGGCCACTATGGCGATTAAAAATACCCGGAGCGCCGGGGGGGATCCTGTTACTATCACCGGTGTTTCAGGAGACAATAGTGACTATATACTTGATACGGCGGGTCTGAGCCTCTCTCTCGCCGCCGAGGGAGTCACCACCTTTACGGCCCTCTACACGCCGACAGCATATGCGGCTGAAGAAAAGGCAACCCTTGTCGTAACAAGCCCTGATGTTGAGGGGGGAAGTTATCCTGTTTTCCTTGCCGGTATCTGCAGAGAACCGGAAATTTCAATTGTTCAAAGTGACGAGATAGCCTCAGGCGGTACGATAGACTTTAATGCCCAGGGAAGTTACTGTGAGAATCTTTCTTCAACCGCTGGTTCTGTCGACCTGACCATTAAAAATATCGGGAAGGGAAATCTGATACTGACGGATAATCCTGCACTGACCGGGGACAACGCCTCAGAGTTTTCTATTACCGCAGGTCCGGGGAGCGGTACCGTTATCGGTGAGGGGAACAGTTCGTCAATAACAGTAACCTATACACCGGGTGCTGCAGGCGAAAAGACCGCGGCCCTTGTCATCAAATCGGATGACCTTGACGAAGGTGAGTATACGATAAACCTGACAGCAACATCAAAGGCCCTCACGGCTATCGATATTCAGAACGCGGGAGATCCGATAGCAGAACTGCAGGTGGGAAGCAGCAGCGCTTTTAAGGCCATGGGCAACTACGAGGGAACCTTTGTTAATATTACTCCCCTGGTATCATGGAGTGTTTCCGGTGAAGGAAGCGGTACCGTATCGGCGGGAAGTGAAACCGCCACGGTAACGCCGACTGTCAGAGGAGACATTAATGTTTCTATCAGTCTGGCAGATAAAAATGACAGCTGCAGTTTTAACGCCTATGATGTCGGTACCATCACCTGGCAGTATGACTTCAACAATGCCGGTGATATTCCCGGAGACTGGGACTTTGTGGACAGCAGCGGCGGAAGAGGCTGGTACTACGGCGATTCGAGCGGCTGGTCAGGGGCCAATGCCCTGGGCTGCGGACTCCATGATATTCCCTTTGCCAGTACAAATACGACTCCCAGCTCTGAGAGTGACGGCGCCTATTTCAGAATGCCCTTTGATTTTACTGATATTACAAGCGGCCTTGAAGTCCGGGTGCGGGTTTGCAGTACTACGAGTTTTGCTGCATATCCCTTTCTTAAAATCAGAGTAACTGACAATGACTGGTCAAGCAGCTCTGAAATAATGGATAAGGCTGCGAGTAACACAAGCTGGCAGGAATGGAGCGAAGATGCGTCAGCCCTGGTTGGCAAACCTGACTGCCAGGTACAGGTTCTTTATGATCATTATACCACCGGGGGCGGCAGCATGTGTCTCTGGATGGACTGGATCAGGGTCAGGGGAACGGGAAAAATCAGACATTGATACCTGCATAATATAAGGGAATCGCCGGCCTGATCCGGCGGTTCCCCTTTTCTTTTATTGAATATTCTCCTTCTTTCTATATAATAAGGCATGTTTCAGGGATATTTAGAAAAAATAATTGTTGCAATTATTGCGTGCAATAATAAATTGTAAATATTCTCAAGGAGGCCCTATGAAAAAGATACTGGTCATCACCCTCGGCACGGTTCATCCCACCTGGCTTGCGCGCCGCAATCTGAAAGCTATTCTCAAGGGCATCCCTGAAATTGAAATGACCACTACATCTGATATAAATACTCTCGCCGATCCGGGGCTGGCTGACTATGACGGCATTATAACCTATTTTCACCGACAGGACATTTCACCTGATGCCCTCGAAGGACTCGAAAGCTTTGTAACTGAAGGGGGCGGTTTTCTCGGCATACACGCAGCCACCGCATCATTCAAGGGGTGCCCCGGCTACTTTGATATTCTGGGGGGGAAGTTTACCGGTCACGGGTCGTCACGGGAACATATTGAGGTATGCCAGAAAAAAACCGGTATCTTTCCTGAAATGCCTTCATTTACTGTGCGTGATGAGCTCTACTTTCACCAGGAGGTGCAGCCTGTTGAGGTGCATTTTGCCGCTGAAAAAGAGGGTAAAGATCTGCCCCTGGTCTGGACCAGAAACCATGGGGAGGGAAGGGTAGCCTATGTCATGTTTGGTCACCGGGCCTCGGTTCTGAAAGAATCATCCGTACAGGAAATAATCAGCACCGCTGTTCTCTGGACTGCCGGTTAAGTATTGTAGAAAAAGAGCATAAAAAAACCCACAATACCGTGTAGATAAGGATTTTTGAACCTAGTTACCTAGGTGGGTTCCCTCACGGTATCTCCGTCCGACCTTCCCCTCAAGGGGGCATGATCCTCAGGCCCGGATATTGAGATCCCTAATGTTTATTATTGGCTCAAAAATACACATGCCTATCACGAGCATCGCAGGCTTTAAATACAAGAAAATATATTGTCCCGATTTGACAACCATTTTTTTGAAAAATGGGTCGATACAGGCTGCCTGAACCGGAGAAAGAATAAACTTCCTTCTCAAAGGGGCTTTTTCTTTGATTTTTTAGTTATTGACAAGTGCATGGAGAATACCCAATTATTGTCCCTCAAGTCTTTAAATCTTCCATTTTGCACTAATAGATCATGAGGTAAAGAATGCTGTTCGAATATTTTAAAGAGTTTAATAAACGTGTAGTTAAAAAAAGTGCCGTAAAGAAAACCGCATCAAAAAAGGCATCAACAAAGAAAGGGGCCTCAAAAAAGGCCGCGTCAAAGAAAAGCAGCCCAAAGACTTCTTCTGTGAAGCTGGATATAAAAAATCTGAGGGAGTCCCTTTCCAGAATAATTCCCCTTAATCTTGAATTGAGTGACGCAAATCCCCTCGACTCAAATGGGTTTTCACCCGACGGGGCTGATCTCTGTATTTACAAGCCCTTCTGCCGGGACATCGTCGAGATCATGGGAGGGAGTATTCCCCATGAGCTGCTGGCGGGAACAGTCTTCTCTGTAGATGTTCTTAATAAAAAGACCCTTCAGGATGTCATGAACCGGGTTGCCGCGGTTAAAAAACTAAACAGGCTTTCAACTGAAGAAGAAGATGAAAGCTTCAACGTTCCTTCCTTTATTATTGCCGGGGCAGGAGATTACTCAATGCAGAACCTGAAGAATGATATTCTGAATGGTTACATGAACAATAATGTAGATGATGGTCTCCAGTTTGAGATTCTTGTAATTCTTGATAAGGGACTCGTTATACGGGACTGGCATATGAAGACATATGTGAGCCTCGAAACCGGTGAAGATACAATGGTATTTTTCTTTATTCTTTTAAATGAATATCTTGAGGCTGAAAGAGACAGCGGTCTCGACTTTAGAAAGTATGTGAAAACAGACCGATCTTATAACGAATATTAAAAGAGAGGGAAGGGCCTCCCTGTCCACCCGGGAGGCTCATGTAAAAGCCAGCCCGGGTGGGATAATGCCTTGTTGCAAGATATCCACAGGTCAGAATTAATTGTCTTGACAGTTATTTTTTTATATATAAAACTCAATCTATTATCATTAATTTTATAAGAGAAATTACGTACAGTTTCCGGTAACCTTTATTATTTCAGAGGAGAGAATTGTTGTTATGAATAGAAAAGGAATTATTCTGACATTCTGTTTGCTCTTTATGTTTTCCACCTTTCAGGCATTTGGTGCCTCTCGAAAGGATGTACTGCTCGTTCTTGATACATCTCTCAGCATGGCAGGACACGGCGGCAAGAATATCCTGGAGCAGGTCAAGGGGAGTATCAGTCGTTATATTGATCAGCTTGAAGATGGAGACCGGGTTACCTTTGTTACCTTTGATGAGGGTGTGAAGTTTTATCCTACAGTTCTCGTTGATGATGAAAATGATAAGGATATACTTAAAAAATATATTTCTATTACACCGGCAAAGGGGAAATGGACCAATACCTTTGGGATGATTGAAAAGGTATTTGATAAGGCTGATGAACTTGAACGAGGCGAAGAAGGCCGTCAGATTCAAATTGTTGTAATGACTGATGGAATAGATGATCCTTCGCCTGCCCGCCGCGGCCAGAGAATCAGTATGAAGGACATCGCCAATAAGCACCAGGGAAAAGACAACTGGTGGATATATTTTGTTGACCTGAGTGTGCTGAAAAAAAATCAGAAACTTTCCGCTGAAAAGGAGAGACTGAGAAAGCAGCTCCAGAAGGTTAGTAAAAAATCCGCTATCATTGATGCCGGTACTGATCCGGAACTCGGTATCCAGGAAGTGAAAGAGCATGAAAAGAAGAATAAGGGTTACTTTGTACCTCTTATCCTGGCTATACTGATTGTTTTAATATTGATTATTATCCTTCTGTTCCTTAAAAAACAGGCGTCACTCAAGGTGTCGGGCCGACTGGAATACTGGAACAATGAGGTGCTGAATCCCTTTATCGAAAACTTTGACCTGACAAGACATATGGCAAAGGAAGTGATGATAGGAAACAAGCTGGTTTGCCACTTGAATATAACTGATCTTGAGTCTCATAGCCCCTTTCTTATTAAGGCAGTGTGGGGACCTGACAAAGAACTTGCTCTTGAGTTGGATCCCGGTGAAGGCAATGTTGTTGAATTCAAAAACAGGGATGCTGACGGATATATTCAGGAAGGCGACGTTTTTATCGTTAATAATTTTACTTTCAAGTACTTCAGCTCCTGATTGAGCTGAATGGACATAATGAGTAATTAAATAACTCATTATGTCCGATATAATTAGAGATGCGATCTTAAAAATTATCGGGAATATTCTAAGAATCAAAAAAATATATCTTGACATTTTGAAATAGATTGCTATATCATTACCAAATATATTTTTTTTTATATATATTACTAAAAATAAGTCAATTTGATATTTCCAAAATGCGTTTAAGAGTACGCGTTTTATAAGAAAAAAGGAGGATTCTTTCATGTCGATTGCTCAATTCCCCAAAAGTCCAAATAAGGTGCACCCGACCATACCGAATGCAGTCGGTTCAAGGGAATCGCTGGCTCAGGAAGGACGAAACAAGGTTGATGAAGCCAAACTCATCCTTGACGAAACCACAGATAAGGTGCTCAACTCAGTGTTAACGAAACTGCCTGATGATGTTCTTGAGAATCTTGATGTCATGGGTGGTCTTAAGGAAAAGCTTTATAACTATATCAACCAGACCTATGTCAACATGTTTAACCGTTATACGGTAACAATGGAAGACGAATTTATCAAGAAAGTCCGTGACTTTACTGATAAAGAGGAAGCAAAAGGGCTTGCTCGTTATACACCGAAAGAAATTGTTGAAATCCTTGATAAGATTGGGGGAGCAGACAAATTTCACACCGGTGAAATCGAAAAATCCATTGTAAATATGTATGGTCACCTTCAGGGACATATTCAGCGTGGCGTAAATGACCTTGAAGTCGAAACAAACGCAATACTTCGTCAAAAAACTGACGTTGGTGCCTTTGTTCGTGGTGAAAATGCTTACGCAATTCTTAAGTGTATCTTTAAAGATAATGAAATGCGTCCCAAATATGTATATGATGTAAAGCTTTCTATCAATATTCTCGACAGTGAGCTTATCAGCCCCATGTATCACTATCAGACAACTGTTGAGTCTCTGATGAAAGATGCTATTCAGAAACATATTCAAGATCTCATTGATCGTCAGGTTCAATCATTCAATGATGAACTGGTTGACCAGGGAAAGAACGAACTCTCTGCTGCTGAGAAAATGTTTGAAAAGATCAAGAGAATTGACAGTTTCACAGATGATGAAAAAGATGATGAAAAGTCAAAGCGCTATACAATCATGGCAAAGAGATTCCTCGATAAAATCGAAGGTCTTCGAGCTGAAATCGATGTAGAAGAATATGATCCCCTGAATCTTCGGGAAAATATCAAATTTATTATCGATGAAGAAAACATCAGAAACCGTGGATACAACACATGTATCAACTCTATCACATCTATTCTTGATACCAGTAAGCTTGGCTACCAGGTGTGTGATAATATGAAGAATGCCCGTACCTGTAATATTCGTGAATACGAAGAAATTGACAGGTCAGCTCTTCCTGATGAAAGATATGCCATGAAAGTTCAGTTCTACGATCAGAATCAGCTTCGCGGTCTGAAAAAAGAATATGACAAGCAGATGGCAGCTTTTACCGATGAGATCAAGGCTCTATGGGAAGTTACCCATGCCTATTATGAGTCAAAGAAGCGTTTCAGATCTCTGAAGGATTTTGATGATATGGCAGCCCGTCTGATGAACAAAGACTGGAAAGCCGGTAAAAAAATGCGTGAAGGCGCAGAGGGTGCTGTTCTCTGGAATGAAGTTGGCGAAATGTACAATGAAGACAGCTTTGTTGAAAAGAACAACAGAACCTATGAAGATCGTATCCAGAATCTGAAGGGCAAACTTGTTTATCTTTCAGAGATGCTGAAAAAAATGCACGGATTCCAGAATCCTGTTGAGCGAGTTATTGTTGATGAAAGGATTAACTTCCTTGAAAAGAGATTTAACGAGTTCACCTACCTGGTTAATCCTCACCATATTCAGCCCGGTCTTGTGCTTGATATTGATATTACAACCATTAAGCGTAAGCAGTACATGCTGAAAGGTATGGCTAACGTATTGAACGAATTCCTCTATTCAGTTTCTAAGGGATTTGCTGATGCAGCTTTTGCAACATACAGCAGACGTCGATCCACTATGAGAGCTGACATAGACCAGACCTTTGGGGAAGAGGAAGTTGGAGAGGACCTTTTTGAAGCAGCCTATAAGGGCGGCGGGGAAAACGAAGTCAAAGGCTCTGTTGACCTTTCACCAAACGCAGGCGGCCGTAAAAAGAAGTCTTCAGGATTGAAAGAACTCTAGGAAAGCTTACTATAGATTAAAAAAGAGGATGCATTGCATCCTCTTTTTTTTGTCCAAAAAGAATGGTAATTATATCCATTTCGAGGGCAAAAAGACTTGCATTAATATTTATCCTTCAATAATATTATTTGTAAAATCAGATTCAAATACCATTTTATTCATCTGAGGAGAAGTTTAATGGAAACTACGTATTTTTCTCTGGCCTCAAAAAATAATTTTAATAAAGCCCTTCGTCATTTTTTCAAAGTAAATGATGTAGTGGGTGATCTCGAATCAAACATGAACCTGGCGGATGTAATCAATAGTGAAATAGACAGTGAAGATATTCATACTGACCAGATACTGCCAATTGTCGGCGCTGTAATTCGTGATAAATTCGGCTACAGCTACAGTTCGTGCAATATTCCTGCTACGATCACAGAGTTCGAAAAGATAGCAGAAGAAACTGCTAAATGGACAGCTCTTGATATCGTTATTGTATACTTCAATGCAAGCGGGAAAGTAGTAATGATAAATCCCAAAAACCCTGACCACTGGTCCAGAGCACGGGAACTGGTCAGGGAGCAGCTGATTGTCATTTATACCAAGTTTCGAAAAGAAGAAAATAAAAAACTTGAAATCGAAGCAATTACCGCAATAGAAGAGATGATCGCAGGAAAAGATGTCTTTATAAATAAAGAATTTATCGATGAAACCATCGCTCAGCAAAAACCGGTAAAACAGGCACAGCAGCAGGCTCCAAAGAAAAGTAGAAATGTTACTCCGAAATACGCGGTGCGCGTTTCAAATGAGCTGTTTCATAACGGTAATGTTGAAGCATGGAAAAAAATTGTTGAAAGTTATACGACAAAATTTCCCGATCTCCAGGTATACATCTATCACAAGGGTGAGCTTATCCTTGATATTAATTCCCTTTTTAAATGGGGGAAGGTTAAACATAGTGACTCTATCTTTTTCCAGGTCGGTGGAGAGAATATTCGCGGTGTATCCAAACTGCAGAAATATCTTTTCGAAGGTGCCAGCCCCCGATACGAACAGTTTCTGAAAATTGATATGGGAAAAGTACTGAACCTTTTCTAGGTACTAAGAAAATAATTACGGAGTTATATCATGGAAAATATTATTTATTTTAATAAGAGTCTGAAAGAAGTAGATGAAAAATCCCGAATAAAACTTGGTATTCGGGGGAAAAGGGCTGTTGATCTCGCGGCCATGGGGCTGCCGATTGCCCCGGGTTTTATCATTGATTCTGAAATGACCAAAAAGCTTCCTCAGGTTAATGTAAAAGAGATGCTTAAAACACAAATTAAGCAGCTGGAAAAAGAGACAAAGAAAACTTTTGGTGCAAGTGATAATCCCCTGATGCTGAAAGTCGTTCTCAGTTCAGACCTTAATATTCCTTTTTTCCCTTCAATTCATAATATTGGGATGAACATGGATACCGTCGAAGCCTTTGCAAAGTATACTGGTGGGGATTTTGCCTATGGTGAGTTTCTTTTTCTTCTCAAGAATATCGGTCGGCATCTTCTTGATATTGATGAAGGAACCGCAAAAAAAATTGAGGGAAAACTTTCTAAAAAGCCAAAGGTCCCTGAACTGAAAAAAGCAATCGAAGGATATCTCAAGGTCTATGAAGATGATTTTGATCTTGATGTGTATGACCAGTTGAGTCTTATCTTAAAACAGGCTGCTTCAAAATACTGTGATTCTGATATTGATGTCGATGAAACTCTGTCTATCATGGTGCAGGTAATGGTATATGGTAATTACGGGCAGAATTCATACTCGGGCAGCTACTATACCAGAAATATAATAACCGGTGATAAAGATATACAGGGCGATTACCTTCAGAATGAATTTGATATTACAGGCGGTAAAGCAAAGGATATCAGTAAGATAAATAAAGATTATTTTAAGAAGTTTACTGAAATCGCACAGAAAGTCGAAGATAATTTCAAGGAAATCAGAAATATAAAATTCACCATTGAAGAAAATGATTTCTGGCTTGTTGAGCAGCGGGAAGTTGATGAAAAATCAACTCAATCTCAGATCAAAACTTTACTCGATCTTTGTGACAGAAAAGTAATTGGAGAAAAACAGCTTATAGCAACTATTAAGCCAAATCAGCTCAATGAGCTTCTCCACCCGGTTATTGATCCCCGTACAACAAAGGGCGTTAAGTCAATAAAGGGCGGTATCGCCGGTTCAACAGGTGCTGCAATTGGAAGGGTCTATTTTTCAACAGCGAAACTTCTTGAAGAATACAAGAAAGCAATCATGGCCGGTGAAGACACCAACATGATTCTTGTTCTCGTCTCATCATACGCAGAAGATGTAAAGGCTATTGAGATCGCCCAGGGTGTTATCAGTACTGAGGGTGGTTTTTCTTCCCATGCACCGGTTGTTGCACGAAGTCTTGGTAAAGTTGCCATGGTTCAGCCGGATATGAAAATTTCCAAAACTTCCTTTACCCTTGGAGGGAAGATTATCAAGGAAGGGGAATATATTTCTCTGAATGTTCCTTACTATGAAGATCCGACAATATATCTTGGAAAAGTTGGTCTTATCGAGCCTGATTTTAAGACCAATGGTCTTTTTGATTTTCTTGGTATCGTAGACGGGTATGTAAAAGAATTTAATGTTCGCGCTAATGCCGACCAGGGACGAGACGCGAAGGTTGCAAAAGAATTTAAAGCCGCTGGTATCGGACTCTGTAGAACTGAGCATATGTTTTTCAACGAAAAACGTATTATGAAGTTCAGGGAAATGATTATTGCTGAGAATGAGAAGGAAAGAAGAAAGGCTCTAGAGCTGCTGCGGCCCATGCAGCGCTCTGATTTTTATGATCTCTTTAAAATTATGGCAGGCAAGCCGGTCACAATCAGGCTTCTGGATGCCCCCCTTCATGAGTTTCTCCCCCGTAACGATGACAGTATGAAAGATTTTCTTAAGTACATGGTTTCTCGAAAGTCGAAAATGAAAGCGGGAGAAATCAAGGCACGATGTGAAGAACTTGGTGAGATGAATCCAATGCTGGGTCATCGCGGATGCCGTGTTGCTATTACCTATCCTGAGATTTATGAGATGCAGTGTAAGGCAATTTTTGAAGCTGCATGCATGCTCAAGAAGGAAGGAGTAGATGTAGAGCCTGAGATAATGATTCCTATCGTTATGAGTGAAAATGAAATAAAATTTATAAAGAATGGTAAGTCCATTGAGGGTAAAGATGTAAGAGGAATGGAAGCCATTAAAGACGAAGTCATTGAAGAATATGGTATCGAGGATATTGAATACCGTGTAGGAACCATGATTGAACTTCCCGCAGCGGCTCTTGGTGCAGGAAGACTTGCTGCCTATGCAGAGTTCTTCAGTTTTGGTACCAATGACCTTACTCAAACGACTTATGGTCTGTCACGGGACGACTCGAACTCTTTCTTCCCTGATTATTCTCTTTATGACCTCATGGCTCATAATCCCTTTAAGTATCTCGGAGAAGAGGTTAAAGAGCTTATTGAAACTGCTGCCCTGAGGGGACGGTTGACCAGACCTGATATTAAAATCGGCCTTTGCGGGGAACATGGAGCAAATCCTAAGAATATTGAATTCTGTATGGATGCGGGTCTCAATTACGTATCATCTTCACCGTATTCAATTCCCCTGGCAAAGCTTGCGATAGCCCAGATCAATATCAAGCGGGAAGCCAAAGAAGAAAAGTAAAGCTTTCAGTATAGATAAAAAAAGCCCCGGAGCGATCCGGGGCTTTTTTTTGCAGTATGGCTATTTGTCAGTTTAGCGATCAAGGGCCTTAAATGCGGGAAGCTCTTTTCCTTCGAGAAGTTCAAGAAAGGCGCCGCCGCCAGTAGAAATGTAAGACATTTGATCCGCTACACCTGCCTGGTTGACCGCAGTAACACTGTCTCCGCCGCCTACGATGCTGAGGCAGTCACTTTTCGCCAGCACATCGGCAACTGCATTGGTTCCACGGGAAAAATTTGACATTTCAAAGGCTCCCATTGGTCCGTTCCAGATGATGGTTTTTGCCTCGCTGATTGTTTTGGAAAATATTTCAATTGAGTCAGGCCCGATGTCAAGCCCCATGAGATCTTCAGGTATCGCGTCCATTTTAACGATGTTTCTCTGGGCATCATTTTCAAATTCATGGGCGGCAACTACATCCACGGGAAGCAGGATGTCGATATTTCGGGCTTTAGCGTCTTCAAGTATTTCTTTTGCAGAATCAACAAGGTCTTCTTCAAGGAGGCTCTTACCTACTTCAAAACCCTGGGCTTTCAAAAAGGTGAAGGCCATGCCGCCGCCAATAATAAGAAAGTCTACTTTCAGTAGTATATTTTTTAAGGCATCAAGCTTTGATGAAACCTTTGCTCCTCCTATTACTGCTCCGAAGGGCCTTTTCGGTTCGCTCATTGCCTGTTTGAAGTATTCAATTTCATTTTTCAAAAGAAAACCGGCAGCACAGGTGTCGACAAAACGGGTTACCGCTTCGTTTGAGGCGTGTCCGCGGTGAGCTGTGGCAAAGGCATCATTTATGTAAACATCTGCCAGGGCAGCTAAATCCTTTCCAAGGGCCTCATCGTTTTTGGTCTCTCCCGGGTAAAAACGTATATTCTCAAGAAGCATAATGTCGCCCTCGTTCATGGAAAGGGTTGCTTCTTTTACCTCTTCTCCGATTAGAGCATCATTGAAGGTGACAGTTTTATTGATGATTTCTTCAAGTCTTTTAGCTGCTGGAGCAAGGCTCATTTCAGGAACTATATTTCCCTTGGGGCGCCCGAGGTGAGAAATCAGTATTATTTTTGCTCCCTCTTTGAGACAGTGTTCGATAGTGGGGATTGTTGCTTTGATTCTCGTGTCATCGGTGATGTTCATTTCCTTGTCTAAGGGGACATTGTAGTCTACACGAATCAAAACGCGTTTTCCCTTTAATTCAATCTGGTCGATGTACTTGATAGTCATTTTGATAACCTCTTTTAATAAAAATTACAGTGTACGCCTCAATATTAATTGAGGCTTATATAGTAGAATCTTGATACCCTGATGTGTGTTTGTATGGTAAAAGTAAGAACTAAGGAGAATGATAAAAACTTTTTTGTATTATTTCCTAAGAAAATATGGTTTCAGGTATATCCCTTTTTCGGTCAAGTTAAATTTTTAGCCCTTTAAGTTCTTTTTTGCCTTTCTCATGTAGGCAAACCTTGATATCACAATGGAAATCTCGTAAAGGAACCAGAGTGGAATCGCTACCACTACCATGGAGAGCGGGTCCTGTGGCGTAATAAGCGCGGAAATAATAAATATACCAACAATCGAATATTTCCGTTTGGTAATGAGAAAAGCCGGGGTAAGAATTCCCATTCGTGTCAGGATCAGAACCACGATGGGAAGTTCAAAGAGTATACCCATGGCGATACTGAAGAAAAAGACAAAACTCATGTAATCATCAGCTCCGATGGTGCCGACCATTTCCTGGGGAATAAATTGAAGAAGAACACTGATAACCATGGGAACAAGACCAAAGAAGACAAAAGCCATCCCGCCGTAAAAAAGCAGGATAGCGGCTAAAAGTGAGAGCCGTGAAAACATGCGATCGTCTTTGCTGATGGCCGGTACTACGAAACGCCAGATTTGGAAAAAGATCAGCGGCATGGTCAGTAAAATGGCGACTACGGCTGATGCCTTCAGGCGTATCCAGAAACCGCCGGTAAGTTTAAATATATTGAGCTGTTTACCTGTATCAACAAAGGGCTTGTTTAAAAATTCAATTAAATAGTCAGAGAATGATATACCGGCAATGGTAAGAACAATCAGGGTGGCAAGAATTATCAGTATCCTTGATCTGAATTCTTCAAGGTGGTCGACAACACCCATCGGTTCGTCTCCCCGTGAAAGTGCAGCGGGATCGAGTTCATCTTCTACCGGGACGACATCGGTTTTAGTTTTTTTTGGTGTAATGTTCTTTGGGGCTTTATTTTTACTGGTTTTTTTTACCGCTTTCTTTTTCGCGATAGTGGCCTTATTTGATACCTTTTTCGCGCTCTTTTTAACAGGAGCTTTTTTGGAGACCTTCTTAACTGCTCCCTTTGCGGGGACTTTTTTGGTGGTCTTCTTTCTAACCGCAGAAGAGGTTTTCTTCTTTACTGCCTTTGATGCAGTTTTCTTTTTCGCGGTGGTCTTTTTTTTAATGGTTTTCTTTTTACCTGAATCAGCCAAGTTGAAAGCTCCTGCTCGAAAATGAAGTGCCTGTTAAAGGGATACTGTCATGTGTATTAGAAGAAGACACTGTTATGTGTCAAGTAATTTAAGGCAACAATTATTGAGAGTTGAGGGGTTCTGAGAGTCCCATTGCATCCTTATGGTCAGGGGAGATTTGAAGAAATTCTTTGAGCATCATATTCCGCAGGTCACGGGTTTCCCAGCGGTCAGTATGAATGAGAAATGACTTGATGGGGATTTCGCAGTAAGGAGTGCCTGGGGAGAGGGGGACTATACTGAGGGCGTCAGATGCCTTTTTCTTTTCACCGTTGCGGAAATAAAGAAGGGCCAGACCGATATTTCCAAGCTGCATACCGTGTTCTGTCGCCAGTGAAAAGAAGATAAAGGCCTGCGCCGGGTCCTTGTTTTCAAGATGTTTCATTCCCCGTGCAATGAGGTAATGTTCAAGCTGCGAAATAAGAGAAAACAGAGGAAAATGCCGAAGCCACTGGAGCATTTCTTCCTCATTCATATTGAGCTCTGTTGTTCCTCCCCGGTCGTCTCTTTCCCCGATATGGAAGTGATTATTTTTTGCTTCAAAACGGAAGGCGTATTCTTTATCTGCACCGGAGAAAACTTCCCCTTCATTGAGGGCAGTCATGATAATGGTGACAAAGGACTCATGCACGGGCGAATGTCCTCCATGAAAAGATTTTGGTAAAGGAAGTTTATTTGCCGGCGCATCAACGCTGGTCAATTTCCTTCCTTCACAAATAAAAGATAGTATAATGATTATAACATGTTAACGGGGCAGGGGCAAAGTTTAATTATGATAAGAGCAGATTATTGACAACGAAATATTTTATATGCTTTCAGTATCAATTTGGCCATTAAAATTAATCGAATTTAAAAAGGAAGTTTTGAAAAAGTAATGAAAATGTACTTCTGAAAAAACAATGTATATAATTAATAAAATAATTTTATAACTTTGTTGACAGGGATAAGTTATGATTTGTAAAAATAAATGTGTCCGATTTTTTTGGACATGAGGGTATTAGGAATGGGTATCGTGCATGTGCAATAAACTGCATTTACCTTCTTACCTGGCTATAAAACAAAATAAAATAAACTTAAGTAATTACGGAGGGGGAAATGGCTAAACTTGCTGAAAAAACCATGCCTGCGGTCTTTCAAAATCGAGTGGCAGTCTTCGGTGACCGTTCATGTGTTTCATACAAGAAAGATGGTGTCTATACAGATATCTCCTGGAAAGAAATGGATGTAATGGTTCGCAACATTGGGGCCTTTTTAATGGCTCAGGGCGTTAAAAAGAAAGACAAAGTTGCTGTTTTTTCTGAGAACAGGTATGAATGGTGGGTTGCGGATCTGGCTTCATTGTCAATCGGCGCGACTGATGTTCCCATTTATGCAACAAATTCATCAGAAGAAGCAGAGTATATTCTTGGTAATTCAGATTCAAAGGTCTGTTTTGTCGGGACACAGGATCACCTTGACCGTGTATTAAAAATAAAGAAAAAGCTTCCGAAGCTTGAAACTATTATAATTTTTGACCAGCTGGACAAAAAGAAAAAGGGTGTTGTTCAGCTTGCAGATGCCCTGAAAGAAGGAGCCGCTTACAGTAAGGCGGGTGACTTTGACAAGCGCGTGAAGGCTATTTCACCTGAAGATCTGGCAACCCTTATATATACTTCCGGAACCACCGGTAATCCGAAGGGTGTTATGCTTTCTCATGGCAATTTTGCCTCGAATGTGAAGCAGAGTGTTAATGATTTCCAGGACATTGTTACGCCGGCGGAAACATTTCTCTCATTTCTGCCCCTTTCTCATTCTCTTGAGCGGACAATTGGTTTTTATCTCCCAATATACCAGGGGGCAACAGTTGCCTTTGTAGAAGATGTATCAACAACTCTTATGGAAGACTTTATTGCCGTAAGGCCTACGGCAATGGTCAGTGTGCCGAGAATTTATGAGAAGGTTCATGCCGGTATTTCTTCAAGTGTTGCCGACGCGTCTCCCGTTAAAAAGGCAATTTTCAACTGGGCCATGAAGACCGCGGCGAAAAATGTTCCTTATAACTGTCAGAATAAACCGAGAAAGGGCCTCTTTAAAAAGAGATATGATCTTGCGGATAAACTGGTTTTCTCAAAGCTGAAGGCGGCTATAGGCCTTGATCGTCTTAAGATTGCAATTTCAGGCGGTGGACCTCTCAGCGTAACCGATGCGGAGTTTTTTCTCGGCATGGATTTAAAGATTTATGAAGGTTTTGGTCTTACAGAAACAACTCCTGTGACAAATGTTAACCTTCCGCGGTTGATCAAGCCCGGTACTGTTGGTCCTCCTCTTAAGGATACTACGGTCAAAATATCCGATGAGGGAGAAATTCTTATTAAAGGGCCCCAGGTTATGCTCGGATATTACAAAAACAAGGCCGCAACCACTGAAGTTTTTACAAAGGACAAGTTTTTTAGAACCGGTGATATCGGTGTTATTGATGAAGACGGATTTCTTGCAATTACCGGACGAATCAAGGATATCATTGTTACGGCGGGTGGTAAGAACATTTCTCCCCAGAATATCGAAGGCTCTCTCAAAGCCTCACGGTATATTGAGCAGGTTGCTATTATCGGTGACCGGCGAAAATTTCTCTCTGCTCTTATTGTGCCAACCTTTGAAGAGCTGAACAAGTGGGCGAAAAAAGAAGGAATTGTTTTTACTTCAGAAGATGATCTTATTAACAACGATCAGGTTAATGCAATGATCAGTGAAGAAGTTAAAAAGTACACCAGGCAGTTTGCCCGTGTTGAGCAGATTCGAAAGTTCAGGCTTCTTTCTTCTGAGTGGAGCCAGGCAACCGGTGAACTAACGCCTTCTTTAAAAGTAAAGCGAAGAGTTATAGATGAAAAATATGGAACTGAGATTGATACCATGTATGCTGACGAGTAATATCCATTTCAGATTAAAAAAGAGGGGGCTGTTGTGTTAAACAGTCCCCTCTTTTTTTTTAAATAGAAAAATAAATAAACATATCACATTTTCCCTTGACATTAAATTAAAATTGTCCTACAAATTTATATTATACAAGACATATCCCTCACATAACACTTTCAGCCACAATAAGGAAATCAGGAGGACTTATGGTAGCAAAAAAGGCTTCTTTTAAGGAAAATACAATTCCTGCAATGTTTCAAAATCGTGTATCGAAATATGGAGACCGGAATGTGGTTCTCTATAAAAAGGATGGCGCATATTCACCGCTTTCATGGAATGAATTAAATACAATGGTGCTGAACCTCTCATACTACCTGATGTCAATAGGAGTAAAAAAGGGTGACAGAGTCGGCCTTTTCGCGGAGAACCGGTATGAATGGTGGGTCGCTGATCTGGCAATACAGTCTGTCGGGGCCATCAACGTGCCTATTTATGCAACAAATTCAGCGGAAGAAGCTCTCTATATTCTTGAGAATTCAGGCTGTAAGGTGTGTTTCGTCGCTACTGAAGATCACCGGGATCGTGTGATGAAGGTAAAGAAGAAACTGCCGTCACTGAAAAAACTGATCATTTTTGATGAACCTGCAAAAAATAAAAAGGATGTCGATTATATTGTAAAGGCCTATGATCTGGGCGAAAAAAAGGCAAATTACAAGTCCCTGGAGAAAAAAATAAAGGATATCAAGAAGGGAGACACTGCTACAATCATGTATACCTCCGGTACAACCGGTAATCCGAAGGGTGTTATTTTAACTCAGGATAACTTTGTATCCCAGGGAATAAATATTTTCAGTCAAATGGAAGGGAAGATTGATGACAATGATCTTTTCTTGAGTTTTCTTCCCCTTTCCCATGTACTTGAACGAACCACTGGCTACTATGGCGGTCTTTTTATCGGTGCTACTACAGCCTTTGCTGAAAGTATCAATACGCTTCTTGATGACTTTAAAATTGTGCGGCCTACATGTATCATCTGTGTGCCGAGAATTTATGAAAAAATACATGCAGGTATCCTTTCTCAGGTTGCCGATGCTTCTGCTATTAAAAAGTCAATTTTTAACTTTGCCGTAAATACAGCCAAAAAAAATCTTCCTTATACTTGTACCCTTACAGAAAGGAAGGGACTCTTTGCCAAGCGTTACAATCTTGCAGATAAGCTTGTTTTTTCAAAACTGAAGGCAGCCCTTGGTATGGACCGCCTCAAGTATGCTATTTCAGGGGGAGCACCTCTCTCTGTATCTGACGCTGAGTTTTTTGTCGGCATGGGCATTGAAATCCTTGAAGGATTTGGACTTACTGAAACTTCACCGGTTACCCACTTTAACCGTCCCGGAAAGATTAAGCCCGGTACGGTAGGGCACCCGATTCCTGAAACTGAAGCCCGCATCGCCGAAGACGGCGAACTGCAGATAAAGGGTCGGCAGGTTATGAAGGGTTACTACAAGAATCCGAAGGCAACAAAAGAAGTCTTCACAAAGGACAAGTATTTCAGAACCGGCGACATGGCTGTAATCGATGAAACGGGACGTCTGACCATTACGGGAAGAATCAAGGATATCATTGTTACCGCTGGCGGTAAGAATATTTCTCCGCAGAATATCGAAAACAGCCTGAAGGCTTCTTCTTTTATCGAGCAGGTTGCGGTAATCGGTGACCGGAGAAAGTATCTTTCAGCCCTTATCGTTCCCGCCCTTGAGGATCTGGGTAAATGGGCCAAGAGAAATGATGTAGAATTTGCTTCTGATGAAGATCTTCTTGCCAATGAGCAGGTTAAAGCATTTATCGCTGAGCAGGTCGAAAAGAACATGAAGCATTTTGCCCGTGTTGAGCAGATTCGACAGTTTAAGCTCCTTAAGGCTGAATGGACCCAGGAAACTGGTGAATTGACACCAAGCCAGAAGGTGAAGCGCCGAATCATTGAAGAAAAATATGCCGAAGAGATCGAAAGTATGTATCCTCCGGAATAAAAACAATTAGTTCAAAAAAAAGGGTGTCCCCGAGGGACACCCTTTTTTTTGAACATTATAAACTCTTTAATATTTGAGTAAAAACTTCTTCGGGAGTCCCTTCGCCCTTGACTTCCTTTAAAATACCTTCTTTTTTGTAAAATGTAATTACCGGCGCGGTCTGGGTATTGTACACCTCAAGGCGTTTGGATACCGTTGCCTCGTTGTCGTCTTCGCGCTGCATCAGCGGATTGCTGCAGCTGTCGCAGGTCCCTTCCCGGGCAGGGGGATTGGCGGTGACATGATAGACATTGCCGCATTCTGAGCAGGTGCGCCTGCCGGTTATTCGTTCAACAATTGATGACTCCGGGACGGTGATAAGGATCGCCGCATCAATGTTATGGCGTTTTTTAAGCTCTTCGCCCTGGTAGAGGGCCCGGGGAAAGCCGTCAAAAAGGAAGGCATCGGGGCATGTTTCATCAACATGGTTGAGAATTACCTCGGTAATCAGCTCTACAGGGCCAATTTCGCCTCGATCCATGAATTCTTTGATCTTTTTACCGAAATCTGTACCCTGTTTTACTTCATTCCGAAGAACATTGCCGGAAGAAATATGAGTCAGTTTAAAGTGATCGCGCAGGCGTTCCGCCTGGGTACCCTTGCCGCACCCTGGCGGGCCGATTAGCACCAGTTTCTTAGTTGTCATTGTTTTATCCTGATTTTTAAGCCCGGGAAACGTCTATCTGTATGAATTCCCCTTCAGGCTTTTTCTATTTTAGCCGAAAATAATACCAGAACCGTGAATCGTCAATAAACTTTTGAGACATAATTTCGCGGTTATAAGATTGAGCACCGAGGTGACGACCATGATGAGATCTCTCTGGACTGCAGCATCTGGAATGGTAGGGCAGCAGTTTAATATTGATACTATTTCGAATAATCTTTCTAATGTAAATACAACGGGCTTCAAAAAGCAGCGGGCAGAATTCGAGGATCTCCTCTATCAAACTCAGCTTTTAGCGGGCACCCCGGCAACAGAGGTTACAGAAGTGCCTACTGGTATCCAGGTCGGTCATGGTGTGAAGGTCGCGGCAACCCAGAAGATGTTTGAGCAGGGAAGCCTGCAGTCAACGGAAAATAAACTTGATATGGCCCTCGAAGGGGAAGGTTTTTTCAAGGTTCAGCTCTATGACGGATCAATGTCATATACCAGGGATGGGTCTTTTAAAGTAGATTCCAACCGTCAGGTGGTCACTTCAAATGGTTACCTCCTTGAGCCCCCCATTGTGCTGCCTGAAAACTTTATAATGAATTCACTATCCATCAGCCAGGATGGACGGGTAACCGTTAAGACAGTCGGCGAAGAAGACCCCATTGAGGTGGGACAGCTTGAAATGTATCGGTTTGTAAATCCCGCGGGCCTTCGGTCTATAGGAGGCAATCTTTTTAAGACAACCCCCGCATCAGGGGAAGAAATTGCCGGGCAGCCTGGATTAGACGGTATGGCCAAGGTTCACCAGGGATTTCTTGAAATGTCAAATGTCAAGGTTGTTGAAGAAATGGTGAACATGATCGTAGCGCAGCGGGCTTATGAGGTAAATTCCAAGGCGATTCAGACTTCAGATTCAATGCTCGGGACAGCGATTGCCCTGAAACGGTAAATAAATGAAGCGACTGACACTAACAATATTATTACTTTTTACGGCATCAGCGGCACTGGCTGATGTCGTCCTTTATCTTTACCCCAGTATTATTGCTGCAAATAACCAGGTACGGCTCTCATCCATTGCATCGATTGACGCCGGTCAGAGTGAAAGAGAATCGGCCGCATCGATTGTTATTCCTTCCGCGTTGTATCGTGACGGCTTTGTCGATAAGAGAGAATTGCTGACATTTGTCTCCAGTCGGTTTAGCGGACCGGTATCAATTTTCGGTTCTGCAGTAAAGATCAACTTCCTGCAAAAAAAGAATGAACCCGCCGTCTGGCAGGGCATTGCCCGGGGAAAAATCGTGAAGGTAGTTTACTCCTCAGGAGCGATTAAAATTGAAGTTCGCGGAAAGGCCCTCAAAAGCGGAATGCCCGGGGAAATTATTTCAGTCAGGGTAAACCGGCGGATAATAAGAGCTGTTGTAATTGACGGCGAAAGGGTAGAAAAGCAGTTATGAAAAAATTTCTCGTAGCGGCAATTATAATATCAGCAGTCACCGCCCTGGCGGGGAAAAGTATCTGGGTAGACCGCAATCACTTTGCCTCAGCAGGTACCCTGAGACAGGGGGATATAATAATAATCAATGTTAATGATATCTCAAATCTTCAATTTAATCTTTCACTGAAGAATAGTTCTGATTCGAGTACTGCATCAAGCCCTGATGTGACCATTACCGGTTTTCTGCCAAAGGTGCAGGGAAATAAAAATATTAAGAATAATGATGCGACAACATTTTCCGGTAAAGGAAAGTTTGCCTTTTCTGTTGCCTCAAGAATTACAAAAAGAGAGCAGGGGGGGAAGTTTACTATTACTGGTACCCGTGCTTATTCTTTTAACGGGGTCACAAGCATTATTGCGGTATCGGGTATAATTGATCCTGTACTGGTCAAGGGAAGACAGGTTGATTCCCGGAGCGTAGCCAATTTTAGAATAGAAATTAGAAGCACAAAGGAAGGCCTTCGCCTTCAGAGACCTGCTTTGAAAAAAGATGAAAAGGCGGAAGTTAAGCTGACAGAACCTGAAAAGCAGCGAATGATTTTACAATATCTGGAAAAAATGCTTAATCAGCTGAGCAGGTAATTATGAAAAGAAAAATTATACTTTTCCTCGTTGTTGTCCTTCTTCCCGCTTCTTTTCTTGCCGGTGAAATTTCGGTAAAGATAAAGGACCTTACCTTTCTTGACGGCATGAAGGAAAACCAGGTTTTTGGCTTCGGCATCGTTGTCGGGCTTCCGGGGACAGGAGACAGCAAATCTTCATTAACCAGGACCTCATTGAAAAACTTTTTAAAAAGCCTTGGTATGGAAGGGGATGAATTTGTATCAAAAAACAGCGCCGCGGTTCTCGTTACAGCAAGTCTTCCCCCCTATGCCCGAATAGGAGACAGGATAGACGTAAAAGTTTCCTCTATCGGTGATGCGAAATCACTGGCGGGAGGAATCCTGATACAGTCGCCCATGAAGGGAGCTGACGGGAAAATATATGCCGTTGCCCAGGGGCCTCTCAGGGTGGCCGATGTGAAAAATGGCCGGACAATCAAAACTGTTGCTTCAGTAAAAGAAGGGGCACTTGTTGAAAAAAGCATAACTCCCGAAGTTGTCTTTGAAAAAAAGCATATTCAGTTTGTTTTAAAAGATCCTGATTTTGGTGTGGCAAATAGAATTGTTGAAGCTATAAAAAAGCAATATAAAGAAATAAAACCCCTTATGACCAGCTCGGGAAAGATTCAGGTACCGGTTAAAAACGATATTTCTCTCCAGGAGTTTATTTCCACCATTGAAAATCTTGAAGTACTGGCCGGCGAAAAGGCCCGGGTTGTAATAAATGAAAGAAGCGGTACCATTGTTGCCGGTGGTAATATTAAAATTTCAAGATCGATGGTAAGCCGTGAGGGTATGCTGGTGCAGATTGGAGAGGAAGAAGCAAAAAGAGCAGCTTCAATGATAAAAGATTCATCAACGGTAAAAGAACTGGTTGATGCACTTAACGCGATAGGCGCATCAACACGGGATATTATAGAAATCTTAAAGGCATTAAAGACCGCAGGTTCTCTTCACGCGGAATTGATTATAAAGTAGGGGTTTTAGAATGAACGACATATCATCAATGGCATCAGATATTAAGGCGAGAACTTCTTTTGAGCTTAATTCAGTTAAAGAGAAAATTTCTATTAATCGTGTGAAGAATCAGAAGTTTAATGATACTCTGAAGTCTACAATTATTGAAGAAGTAGACAATAAAAAGAAACCTGTTGATGAAAAATTGATGGATGTCTGTACTGAAATGGAATCACTCTTCGTGGCAAAAATGCTTAAAGAGATGAGAAAAACAGTTCATAAAAATGAACTGCTTCATGGCGGCTTTGCAGAAGAAATTTTTGAGGATATGCTCTATGATAAATATGCCTTAGATATTTCAAAAAAAGCAAATCTCGGCCTGGCCCATCAACTGTATAATGAAATGAGTAAAATTTAAAGTTTAACTGATATAGAACTGCATATAAAAAAACCGCGGCAACAACCGCGGTTTTTTGCATTATTATAACGTTAAGCGATATTATCATACTGATTTTTCGAAAAATTCCCGCCGTATACTTTCTGTTATTAAACAAATTCTGATTAATCTAAAATTTTACTTGTCAAAAAGTTATACGAAACTATGCCGTCCTTTAAAACAAATTAATGGAGGACTGTATGAAAAAATTAACCTTTGCTTTAGGAAAGTACCGTTTTCAAATTTATGATCGTCCCGGCTGCTGGATGAAGAAAAATGAACTTGATAGACTTCAAGGGCGTTTGACCGAAGTTGCAGAGAAAAGGCTTAAAAAAGCCCCCACATTCAGCTTTTTCAAAGATACCAGGCATTTAAACAACAAACTAGTTATATTTTCTACTGATAGAAAAACAGGCGAAGATCTCTGTTACTGCGTAATGGCCTATCTGGGACATTATAGAAAGAGATCAGTGCTTCACCTTGGGGCTGTATATTCAGTGCGTGAAGATAAAGGCATGATGAAGCTTGTATATACCCTTGGTTTGATGCATGTTTTCATTAAAAACTGGTTTTTTAAAAGAGTATACCTCACCAGCCTGACTCATACGCCAAAGATATTCGGGGTAGTTCATGAAAGCTTTGAACATGTGTATCCAAACCACAAGGAAGGGGGGAAACCTGGAAGATTTCATCTTAATCTAAAGGATATTTTTTTTAATACGTACCTGAATGAATGGGATCTGGAGGAGAAGCCTGCTATAGATTCAAATTTTGTTATCAAGGGATTTCGAAGACAACAGGATGGTTCAATTCTTTACCCTGACACAACCGAAACGGTTCCCCGCCATAGAAAAGAAAAATATAATAAGCGGTGTATCGATCTTTTGAATTATGAAAAGGGCGATGAAATATTTCAGGCTGGTTTAAGTTATGGTTTTATTACAATTTTAAAAAATACCAGAGTTTTTAATCAGGTTTTTGGTTAATCTCAATAGAGATGTAAAAAGTATGCAGTATGAGCAGTAATGTATGCTCTATAAAAGAGAGTGACGAGGAAAGAACAAATTAATTTTTAAATACTTGATTTATCTGACAGATAATTTTTATGTTAGATTTAGATTGATTAAAGTGTGTATTCAGATTAAAAATAATACTATCAAAATACAAGTGATGATATTTAAGAAAATACAAAATTATTTTATTGAGCCTTACGAAGAAAGTTCCTTTACTATTCGCCAAAAAGCAAATATTTTTTTTGTAATCTGTGCGATCACTTTTTTCCTGTTAACGGCTGTATCAGTAATAAACCTGACGACCAGTGTTTCTACTCATCCTGTATTGATATCCGTTGTTAATATCTTTATAATGATGAGTCTTTCCCTTGGATTTATTTTTTTGCGAAAGGGTAATTATAATTATGCGGTTAATATCACCACCTCAGTAATTGCTTTTGGGGTATCAGCTGGTTCAATATTGAAGTTTAATGTTCTTGTCGATAACGGTTTTAATAACTACACATATTTTATGTTTGCCGCTATTGCTTTCGCTGCTCTCTTCGGGACGAAGCGCCTGCAGATTATCATTACAGCTTTTTTTATTATTCTTAATTCCGCCTTTATCACAACTGCCTTTCTTTTTTACAGTCCTAAAAATCCAAATTATCTGATGGGAACTACCATCAATATTCTTATCGCCCTTTTTATTGTACTTTATTTGTCATACCTGACAGCCAAAGTAACTGAGGCTTCTTTTGTTAAAACTGAAAGTGAGTTAGAGCGCAACATCAGCCTTAAGGTTTCTCTTGAGCAAAAGCTTGGTGAGCTAGGAAGGGCTAATGAAGAACTTGAACAGATGAATGAAGAGCTTGAGGCTATGTATGAAGAACAGCAGGTGATGAACGAAGAGCTTCAGACTACTTCAGGTGAACTTGAAGATTCAAATGAAAAACTTCTCATTTTTAAACGCTTTGCTGAATCATCGGCAAACTGCCTGCTCATGTCAACCATTGGCGGGGATGTAATCTATTCAAACCGCTCCTTTAATACCTTAATGTGCGGAGATGTAAATAGTGATACTTCAGGCAGTCAGGTGCGTGCATTTTATGACAGCATGATCTGGGAGTCCATTGAACAAAAAATTATGCCTGAAGTTATGGATAAGGGGCAATGGATTGGCGAACTGCCGGTACGGGGATATAATGGCAAACAGATAGAAGCTATTCAGAATATTTTTCTTCTTAATGACAGCAGCAATGTCCCTTCTTTTATTGCAATAATTATCACCGATATTTCATACCAGAAACATGTTGAGCGTGAGATATTCAAAAGTGAATCAAGGCTTAAAAATATTCTCTTAACTGCGAATGAAGGTTTTCTTGAACTTGATAATGACGGCTTTTTGATCGATGCAAACAAAGAGCTTTCGAAAATTCTTGGCTGTGATTTCAATCAGATTATCGGCAGGAATATTACAGAATTCATAGATGAAGATAATTATAAAGTTTATAAAGAGCATCAGGATCTCAGAAAGGAAGGAAAGGCCAGTGCCTACGAGCTTTTGTTTCAGCGGTCTGATCAACAGGCAGTACCATGCCTTGTCAAGGGAACACCTCTTTTTAACCAGGCCGGTCAAAAAACAGGAGCCTTCGGGCTTATTACTGATCTAACAGAACAAAAGCAGCTTGAAATGCAGCTCCTTCTTTCTCAGAAAATGGAAGCTGTGGGAACCCTTGCGGGAGGAATTGCTCATGATTTTAATAATCTACTTACGGCAATTTCCGGTTACAGTCAGCTGATGATAAGCCAGATGGACGAAAAGGACGAGCACCTTGCACATGTTCAGGAGATTGTCCACGCTGCTGAACGTTCAAGCGATCTTACCCGGCAGCTTCTTGCTTTTAGCCGACGTCAAATGCTGAAGAGGAGAGTTTTCAGCATTAAGTATGTTATTCAGGGCATGGAAACCATGCTGAATCGAATCATTGGTGAAAATTATATTCTTACTATAACCTGTGTTGAAGACTGTGTTGTTGATGCTGACTATGGTCAAATTGAACAGGTGCTCATGAATCTTGTGGTAAATGCCCGTGACGCGATGCCGAAGGGAGGAAAAATTTTCGTTGATGTTGACACAATCCATATTGATGAAAAAACCTCAAAGATTATTGCTTCAGATGAGAAGGGCGATACGGTTCGTATTATAATTAACGATACCGGATCAGGAATGGAAAAGGAAGTTATACAAAAAATATTTGATCCCTTCTTTACCACAAAGGAAGTTGGGGAAGGAACCGGCCTTGGGCTTGCAGTTGTTTATGGTATCATCAAGCAGCATGACGGCTGGATAAAGGTAACCAGCAGACCAGAGGATGGAACTTCCTTTATTATCGGACTTCCTCGAGTGAGGGAAGTTGAAGCAGATGAAATCATAAGTACGGGAAATGTGGAAACAACGGGAGGGGAAGGTGAAACTGTTCTCCTTGTAGAAGATCAGGATGAAGTCAGAAAGTTCAGCATAACCGCTCTTGAAAAATATGGTTACCGTGTCATGGCAGCTGCAAATTTAGCAGAAGCCAGAAAGCTTTTTGAAACGGAAGGAAATATATTCGATGTTGTTTTCAGTGATGTTGTGCTTCCCGATGGAAATGGTCCTGAACTGGTAGATGAGCTGCTTGTCCAAAAACCCGATCTGAAGGTTCTTCTCAGCAGCGGCTACACGGATAAAAAGGCTCAATGGGATCGTATCATGGAGCGCGGCTATAAGTTTCTTCCCAAGCCTTATTCTCTTGAAAGCCTTCTTGATGCCCTGAAAGAAGTTCTCAACCGCAACAGAGAAGAAGATCTGAAAAAAGTATAAAAACACCGATTTGATAGAAATTTCCCAATAATATCTTTTTTTTCTTGATTTATACTCACCAGCTTTACAATGGTAAGCAACTATTCAAAACATCTTTTTATAACAGCCAGCTTAGCTCAGTTGGTAGAGCGTGTCACTCGTAATGACAAGGCCGCCAGTTCGATCCTGGCAGCTGGCTCACATTTACCCCCGGTTCTTGCCGGGGGTATTTTTATGCGTATTTCACTTCAATCTACAGATTTTTGCCTGTATTCTATATGATTCAAAGATACATTCTGCCATCTGCCATCTGCCATCTGCCTGATGCAGCATGATGATATGGATTTACTGATAACAATGTGATATTGTTTCTCGAGACGCTTGTTCTGGTGATGGTTTCGTCGTAGAGACCAGAATTTAGAAGGAAGATTTCTTTTTTTTATATCATGAACTCTCAGCATGTAATGATTTTAAAAAAAATATAGAACTGATGTTAACAGTATTCTTTCTTGAATTATACAACAAGACTTTGTATTAGGTTTTTTTAATTATAGATCTTTGCAAAAAGAGAATAAATTTTCTGAATATTATATCAGAATTACTTTAAAACAATTCGATTCCTGAAGGGGATTTATAGTAGTAACAAATATATTTTTAAGTTTACAAAATGAATAATTCAGGTTATATTTTAACAAAAGAATATAAGCAATGTGAACTATTACATGAATATTTCAACTAAAAATATTGTCATACTTTTTTTTCTTGCCTTATTTTTATTCAATGCCCCCGCTGTGAAAAGTCGACAAAATAAAGCCAGGGAGAAGTTTAAGAAAATACGTGTTCTTGTAATGGATTTTGAAACCAAGGAAATAAATCTTACAAAAAATGCCAAATATATTTCTTCTAGCTTCAGGCGTTTTTTTACCAGGAATAAAAAATTTGCGACAATTGATATCAATATAATTAACCAATTGATGATTTCCAGAAAACAAAAACTACAAACTGAAAAAGAAAGATCCACCGATTTAATATCAGCTCTCTATATTGGAAACAGGCTGCGAACACATAAAATAATTATTGGATATTACAGTAAAGAAAATAGTGAAATAGAGCTTATTGCTGAAATGGTCGATGTCGCTGCTGGTAATTCTGAATTAAAAATGAAATTAGAAACAAAAGAAAGCAAATTAAAAGAAAAACTTCCACCTTTTATTCAAATTTTTTCGGATAAGATGCTGGGGATAGTAAAGGAGCAAAGGGAAGAAGCTGAAAATAGAAAAGAAAGAAAAAAAAATTATTATTTTTATCCCAAAGTGAGTCTGTATAGCGGTGCTGTTACTGGTTTGGGTGATATTAAAGAATATCTTAAACCATCATTTATTGTGATGATAAAGTGTAGTGTTGATGTTCCCTTTATTCCATGGACAACCCTGGATATTAACAGCGGTTATAGCAGGTTTAGTGGCAAGAATATTGTCGACGGGAATGCAAAACAGAATTTTATCCCCATCTTTTTTTCACTAACCTTTTCATATCCATTTTTTAAACATCCATGGATCCCAAACCCTGTGTTGATTGCAGGTGCTGGAGTGACATATCTAGAACTCGAAAAAAAACAAAGCGGCGATACCGCATCTGAAAAGGGTTTGAATGCAACTTTTGTTGCAGGACTTGGATTAAGGTATACTTTAAGAAGTAAATATTATTTTCAATTAGAAGGAAACTATCATTATATTTATGAAAATACTTATGTTGGTTATTTCTATGGCGGCTTAAGGGTAGGGATGATATTTTGAATTTAAACTTCTTTGAATTTAACTATATTGGGGGCTAGAAAAGCGATTGAATCAAACCTTGTTTTTTGGGCTATTATATTTTGATCATAAAGAATAATTATCTCATACTGGCTGTTCTCAGGACGTTTGATTATATTCATTACGAGATGAAGAAGGGATTTGATCCCGGATGAATTTATAAATTCAAGTTTTGTTGTATCAAAATATACTTTTTTGAAAACTGAATTCAAAATTTCTTTATCCAATGAACTTAGAAAAGGTGTGATAATTGAATCCGGGTTGGGCATATCAATTTTTCCATCTATTACTGCTACAATCTTAGATGTATCTTCTTTAACCGATAAACTGATATTCTTTTCTTTTATCTCCTTGATGTTGAGCATTTAAATTATTGATTCCCCTCTAAAGAAATTTTGCATTCAACGGTTGTTACCGGGGCATTGTAGGAAAAACAGAGTTTGCCGGAAATTCTTTCATTGATCATAACAAGGCCGAGGGAACTTACTCCTTCCTGCCAGAAAGACGACGATTTAAATTTTTCATTTAATATATCTTCTTTTGAATGCTCACTGATTTTTTTGATGGTATTTCTAAATTCTTCAGCCTGTTTCTCTTCAGCATTGTTTTTTACAATAAACTGGATTTCATTATTATCATCATAATTTATATCAATTACGATATGGCCTTTGCTTGAATACTTAACCGCATTTTCTACAAGTTCACTAATATTAAAAGAGATATCATATATTTGACTGGCGTCATTTATTCGTAATGACAAAAATTCTGTCATGAAATCACGAAGTATTCTAACGATTTCCCATCCTGGTTTTATGGATAAATGAATAGTTTCTTTTTCCATTTTTCTTGATGCGATTGTGCTTCATAAATTAATTATTTAAAATAAATAAAACTATTTGAAAATTCTTAACTAATAATGTATCATTTATTTGTAGATATGTCAAGGTAAAGCAATACTTCTTTAAATATAACAATCGTAAGAATTTAGAATTTATAATTATGAATTATAAGTATATTAAAAGAGTAAACGATGTGTGCGAGCTGATTAACTCGGTCCCCATAGATAACTATGATATGGTTATGGACATATCTGCAATTATTGTTAAGAATTTTTGCTCAGCTGATAATTCAGTAATATTCCTTTCTCACGATGTCAATAATAAATACCAGTTTCAAATGGCATCTCATAGTTTTACCGAACTTGAAATAAATAATGAAATTTTTGAACCCCATTCCGTTTTCGAAGAAGTTCTTCGTAATGAAAGCCCGATAATATGGCAAAATGATAATAAAAGTAATAATATATCATATATGGGGAATGTTACCTTACTTTCTCCTCTAATTGCCAATGGTGTACCTTTTGGGATACTTGTTGCTAATGATCCCTTTGATGATATTACTTCTGAAGAAAACAAATATTTTTTGGAAATAATTTTGACCTTGCTTTCAAATTTAATTTTCAATGCTATTCTTTTTAGAAAAAAAGATTCCCTGATAAAAAAGATAAATGTAAAAAATCGTGAGCTGATTGAAAGTCATTATCATTTAACTGAATTGAATTCATGTCTTGTCAGCATGCTTGAAGATGCTAGTCTGTTTCGGGATCATGAAACCGGGCTTCATATTCTGCGGGTAAGAAAATATTCAGAACTACTGTCGATTAATGCAGGACTTGAAACTGAAATGGTTGAGAAAATAGAATTGTATTCAGGTCTTCATGATATTGGGAAATTAGGAGTCAGGTTGGATATTTTAAATAAACCCGGACAATATGAAGTAGATGAATTTGAAGAAATGAAGAAACATCCTCTTATCGGTTACAAGATTATAAACAAAGAGAGTGTCGATATTGTTGCTCAAAATATAGTTCTTTCTCACCATGAAAAATTTGATGGTTCAGGATATCCCTATGGTATAACAGGAGAGGAAATTCCCATTGAGGCCAGAGTTGTTGCGCTGGCAGATGTATATGACGCTCTCACAACAGAACGTGCATATAAAAATGCTTTTTCAAATGTAAAAGCTGAATCGATTATTTTAGAAGAAAGAGGTAAGCATTTTGATCCAAATCTTGTAGATGTTTTTTTCAGTATTATAGATGAAATCAGAAATATTAGAATTTTCTTAAGTAATAACAAACATGAAACTGAATTTGAATAAACCCAAATTATCCGGGGAGCGTTTCCACTCCTTAAATACAAAAACTGCGATAATATACCTGTCTTTTGCATTATTGATAATATTAGTTGTAACAAGTCTAATATTTGAAAACCAATCTGATCTTATTGTTAAAAATTCTATTATAACAGCTGAAAGAAAAGTATATATGATTGACCATGAAATAAATAATTCGATCAATCATATTAAGAGTAATGATATAAAGTATGTCCTGGATAAAATCAGTAGTATTTTAGACGAAGGAAAGATCTCCAAGTATACAATATTCAGTGAAGATGGTAAAATTTTAAAAATTTCATCAAATTCTGATGAAAAAAAATTAGTAAACAGGGAAGAGTTTACCAATATTCATAGAGCAATTTTCAAGAATGAAAATGAAGGTAAGTTTTTCTATGCAGAAATTAAAAAGAATCTAAATGATTTAAAAGATAAAAAAGAAATTATTTTTTATATGCCTTATGTCGGGAATGCACAAAATACCTTTGTAATTAAATTTCCTATCGCTATAGTCGATTTAGAATATCAAATGAATCTTTTGTATAAGCAAAGTATATTGTTGACAATAGGAATGTTCCTTTTGGTTGCAATAATTGCTTTCATATACTACAAAATCGTAATCAGCCCTATTAAACTCATATCTGATACAAGTTTGAAAGTCGCACACGGTAATTATGAAGTTCAGCTAAATATTAAGAATAATGATGAAATAGGAATTCTTTCAAATTCTTTTAATAAAATGGTAACGTCTCTTAAAAAAACAACAGGTGAATTAAAAGATACAATATATGATCTGAATGAATACAATAAATTAATCCAACATGAACTTGATATTGCCAAAATAATCCAGGAAGGCATGCTTCCTAATGTTGCAAAATATGGCAAGATCATATTTTCAGCCTATTATAATGCTTTAGAAAAAATAAGCGGTGATTACTATGATTTTTTAGAATTGCCCGATGGATCAATAGGGATAATCATTGCAGATGTTTCTGGTCATGGAATACATGCAGCTTTAATCACTATCATGGCCAAATTTTTATTTAATACACACGGGAGCACTTACCTTTCGCCCGCTGATTTGTTGAGTAAAATTAATTATGAAATTTCTACAACTGTAAAGACAGGAGATTTTTTATCTGCGTTTTACTTAATTGTTGATCCTGAGAATAACACGAAATTTTGTAATGCTGGTCACCATTCTGTTCTTCTATATCGAAAAAACGGAGAACTGGAAGAGCTTTATGAAAATGGGGCTTATCTGGGGTTAATTGAAAACTTTCCTGTACCTTTAAATGTAAAAGAAACAAAATTAGGTAAAGGTGATCGTTTAATTTTATATACAGATGGAATAACAGAACAGATTGATCACAAGGGGAATTATTACGGAAAAGAAAGGCTTAAAGATTACATAAGGGAAAATTTATCTTTACCAATTGATCAATTAGTTGCTGGGGTAATATATGATCTAAATAGTTTTGCTAATGGATTTCGTCAGATAGATGACCATACTTTATTAATATTGGAAATTTCTTAAAATATATTTTTTAAGATTCCTTTATTTATATGAATTTGTGAGGATTTTTTGAAAAAAATTATCGCAATAACAGTAATCACAGGTTTGTTTATATCCACGATAATTTTTGTAAATGTCGAGCTCATTGTTTATCGAGAAAAAGAAATATTGTTCAACCTGGACATAATTTCTAAACAATTGAAAGATATAAAGACAACTTCCTTGCTGGCACGATATAAATTAATTAAAAATAGAATTAAAAACGGCGAGCAGGAAAAAGATTATATTATTGAATCACGAATACAAGGCCTGTTGAATTCAACATACAATTCTCCAATTAATCTGGATAGAAACAATATTTTTTTGAAAAAACCAATTGAATTTATTACAAAGAATTATTTAAAAACTATCCGATTTTTTCTTGGAAAAAAAATGCCTGAAACTATCTACGCTGATTATAATAATCCTTTTCTTGAACTTGCTTTTTTTTACGAAAGATATCGAAAGTATGATAAAGCTATTGATGTAATGAACAATGTTGCTAAGACTAAAAAGAACCTTAGTTCTTTTTCATGGCGGTTTATCCTCCTGCATTCAGGTTTCTGCTATTCCATGCTGTCAAAATATGTTTTATCCAGAAAATCATATAAAATGTTAATTAGATTATATCCAGGAAGCAACGAGGCTGAAACTGCAAAATTATTACTTGAATATCTAGATGTGCTGGACAAAGGAACAAACTCGATAGTTGCACAATCAATACCCAAAATTGAAAAAGCTGAAAAACTATATTTTTTATCATCTTATAAAAAAGCTAAGTTTTTTTATGATGAAATCATAAAATCGGGCAATTTAAGTACCTCTGATCATTTTAGAGCCAGATTCTACAGGGGGAGATCTTCTGAAGAACTTGGATACAATGATATTGCAATAGATGATTATAAAAATATTATTAAAAATATTCCCGGAAGCAGCTGGGCAAAAAAATCCAATTTAAGGCTCATGGTATTAGGATCATTTTATGGAGAAGGCAGTTATCTGGTAAATTTTGCAAAAAAAACTATCCGTAATCCAAAAGAGAAAAGAAGTTTTATTGTTATTGATGAGATTAAAACTAAAATGCTGATTGATACCTTTCCATATAAAAAAGTATCGATTCGATACAAAGCGTTTAAAGAAAATTTTGATAAAGATAGTTCAGATAAAGATTTTATTTTTACAATAAATAATATTGAAGCTAACAACGACGAGAGGGCTGTGACGCTCAGGAACTTCCATATTTCTTCCAGAAAAAGTAAAGCGGGAAATTTTAATTTAATTTCAAAGAAAATATTGTTCGAAAGTTCTCAAAAATTAATTGGAAAACAAGTTCAAATAAAGTCAAAAGATGGTTTTATTTTTTCTGGTGAAATTATTCATGAAGACAGTAGTTCAATAATTATTAAATCTGAATTCGGCGAAATTCCATTGAAAAAGAACATGATTCAAGAAATTTCAAATATTCAATGACCATAATTTTCTTCCATACTTCCTCATTTTAATGTTATGCTGAATTTTCCTGTTGATATTCTGCTTCCAATTTTAACAAAAGACATAATAAATAGCCTGACTTTAGTTGACGATTCACATTATTTTTTATATCTAATAATCAGATGTTGTTTTAAAATTAACAATTCTTTATCGATCTGGTCGTGTAGGATACAATTCATTTTAGAACCCTTATTTACTTTGGTTGTTTAATTTTGATATGAAAAGTAAAATCCAAATATTCCTGTACCTGCCAGTTGTATTTGCAGCAGGATTATTTTTAACCTGCAATCCTGGCCTTCATGAATCCCTGTTTAATTATACCGGCATAGATGTTACAAAGCCTGTTGTAGTTTCAGCTTCAATTGTAAACAGTACTACCATGGAAATTGTGTTCTCTGAATCTGTTGATGTGACAAGCTCTGAGAATACCGGGAATTATACAATAACAGGAAGTGATGCAACAATAGAAACAATCAATTCAGCAACTAGGCAGCTGGATAAATCAAGACTAAGATTAAGTATTGCTGGTTCATTTTCTCAGCCCTTTTATATGGTTACAGCCAGCACAGCTATTGCAGATCTCAGAGGAAATGTTTTAAAGGATTCGCCATACAACCAGGCAAGTTTTATCGGTGAAGGCAGTATGCCTGAATATTTTAGTGACGGGCCGGTTATAGAAGATCCCCTTTCTGATGGGACAAGTACTTTCGCCATGTTAATGGTATATAAAAATAGGGTATATATCGGTCCGGCAAACAGTGATAATGGATTTTTCAGTATTAATGCAGACGGTACTGATGATGAAAGAGTTACGTTTATCTTTAATGGTAATCCAGGTACGACAACAACCCTTAATCCCGGGCCTGACAGTGAGAATGGGATAGATTATTTTGCGAGTGGTACAATTGGGGGCACCGAATGTCTATTTATTGGCCCCTCTAAAACCGCCGGGAACCTGGATTACATCTATTATACAACGGACAGCGGAAAGATCTTAAATTTTTCATATATTAACCTTGCGCCGGTACTTGGACCCCAGACAAAAGGGGTATCATCTATGCATACATTCAATAATCGGTTTTATATGTCTTTTCCTGATACCGGAGGCAGCAGGCCATATTTTATTAAGTTAAAAAATGTAATGCAAAATCCTGCTGCAGGAACCGATGTTTTTAATCTTCAGGCCAAAAATATGCCGGTAATTGGTAAAATAAGTAATACTGCTTCAATAATTGGTCTCGAATCTATGATAGACTACAATGATAATATTTATATAGCCGATGGGGGAAACAATGTCATTAATGAAAATGGCGGAATATATCAATCTTCAAACAATGATCCGGGAGATTATGATCTCAATGCAGGTCACTGGCTTGATGCTACACCGAGCAGTGATACCGAATGGAATAAAAGCGCAACCAGGTTTTCACTTGAATTATTAAGTAATAATAAGTTGAATCCATCAGATAAAGCCTTCCCGGCTATGGCGGTTTTCAATGGGGCATTATATATTATTAGAAACACCATTGGCACGGCTGGGGGGCCGCAGTTATGGAAATATGACGGAGCAGACTGGTCTCTTGTCGCATCTAATGGTACAGGAATTACCGATATGTCTAATTCAGACAATCAATATATCACTCTTCTGATTGTTAATGGCGACAGGCTGTATGTCGGTTACAACAACGATGAAAATGGGGTGCAAATATTGAGGACTAAAGATGGAGTCACGGATCCTGCATCTGAATCAGATTTTGAATCAGTGACTTCAGATGGACTGGGAGATTCGACTAGTAACAGGGAAATTTTTCATTCGTTATCAATTACATCGGCCAGTGTTGATTACCTTTGGATTCTGTGCGGTATAGACGGAGGAAATTTGCGGGTTTATCGGACTAAAAATTAATGCTTATTGGACAAAGTGGTTTTCCCTGGGAGATGGATGTTGTTTGAGAGATGGGTCAATTTTATTCGGAAAGATATTGAAGAACAGGATTAATAATCAAATCAAGTGATCCATTTTTGGCTTGTTTTAGATGTGGCATTGCGTGAACTCCACCAGTATCTTTGAAAGTCCGGTTAGAACGTCAATGTGTAAAGGCAATCAAGGGGGGGGGCAAGCCCCCCGTTTTTTGATTGTCTTTTTAAATGTTTAAGAGAAAGGATTCCTTCCTTTTTCTTGGAGAGAATACTCTTATCCGGCCTTGAGATACATGTCAAGAGCCGGTGTAACTTTAAATTCGTCACTGATCCTGCTGTACTCTTCTTTGAGTGAATCGGAATTATTAGCCTGAGCCTTACGGCCTCTAATCATAATATTTTTATCCGTATTACGGGAGGATGTAAACTCAATTATGTCAGTAGTATATCCCTCCATCTCCATAAGCAGTGCACGCAGTGAATCGACTACCATGTACAGCATACGTTCTTTAAATACACTATGCCTGGTGATGCCGCGATATTGAGAATTTCTCATGCGCTTTTTTGCAGTATGCTGGCAGCATGATACGGAAAGGATGTTTTTTGCTTTGTTTTGCAGTGCCAGAAACAGCGCCTTATCCGTAGCAATATCACAGGCATGAAGAGAATAGACCATATCCGGTGTCCCTCCATGAGTGTATTCAAGAACATCACTGGTGTGAAAATGCATGTTGGAAAATCCAAGTTTTACTGCAAGATTTTTCCCATTGTTCATGAGTTTTTCATTTATATCAACACAGTGAATCTCGATTGGACGAGCATCTATTGCAGAGTAATAGTGATATACTAAAAAACTCAAATAACAGTTGCCTGCACAACTATCGATAAAAACAAGTGTACGTTTTTTTGAGTATTTTCTTACCAGGGAATGTATAATTTCCAGGTAAGACAGTATCTGTTCGATCTTTCTTGTCTGATCTTTGTCAGATGCATCATTTCGGTTTTTAAGCCTTATGGCACGAAAGAAAGCATCCATTGTTTTTCTTTCATTTTGTTGTATGAGCATTTAAATGCCTCCTGAATGTGTACAGGGGCATGCGATGTTAATAGGATATAATAATCAGGAAGGTTTATTGAGATACCAGCTGCAGATATTACCTAAAAGACATAGCTCACCCCTGCAAAGTGCAAAGCACTTTTTGAATAGAGTGGTATGAAGATTTTCAGGATTTAAATGCAGTCCCAACTTAGCTTACCTTTAGTAAACAGATCTGGGCGGATACCTCCGAATTTAATTTGCACGATAATTATTTATGCCGTAATTTCTGTCAAATGATTTTATTGATGATCAAGAAAAAGTGAGGATGGAGCTTTTACAATTAAAGAGTATATAATGATCTAAAAATCAAATAGAAAAACAAAAAGGGTTCACTTCGCTGGCGGGAGACCACTATTGTTTTAAAATGTATTTCATGACATAAAATGATATTATTCCGAATTGAAAATAGTATAGATCATCAATAGTGAACTTAAAGAAAAATTTGCATAAAAACGAAGAGAATATATTGCCAATGAAGGAAAAAAATAAAGATGTAAAAAAAACAATAGCCTATGGTATCATCAAAGTTGGAAGCAAAGGTCAGGTTGCAATTCCAAAAGATTTAAGAGATGAACTGGAAATAGAACAGGGCGATCAACTTATCGTTGTCAAGCGCTCTGAAGAAAAAGGTTTTTATGTATTGAAGACAGAGATGCTTGATGAACTGGTTTTGAAGTTTTCCGAAATTGATATTTAAGGTTTAGTTATGGTTAGCGTTTATCACCCTGGATATGCCTGTTTCATTTTTCCTGGTTACTTCTTAGCCCCAGCTTTTTCATTCTGTTTCTCAGGGTGCTGGGATTGATGCCGAGAATTTCAGCTGCACCGCCGGGACCGTGAATTCTTCCTGCTGTTTTCTTGAGAACATTCTTTATATGCCTGATATTTACCTCATCAAGGGTGAAGGAAGTATCATCTTCAATGGCATTTTTTAGAACTTCAGGTTTTTTTCCTGTCTGCTGTAAATGTTCAAAGTTCAGAAGCGCTCCCCGGTTGAGGATAAGAGCCCGTTCCACGACATTTTCTAATTCACGTACATTGCCTGGCCAGGGATATTCCATAAGGATATCGATGGTTCCCGGTGCAAGTTCAGGAATATCGGGAAATTTCAGATCCCGGACTTTATGAGCAATAAAATACTGAAGCAGGGCAGGGATGTCGGCCCGCCGTTCCCGCAGGGGAGGCATCATAATTGGGAACACGTTAAGGCGAAACCAGAGGTCTTCCCTGAATTTTCCTTCCTTTACCATTTCCTGGAGGTTCTTGTTGGTGGCAGCAACTATTCTGATGTCCAGTGATATTGTTTCTGTACCGCCAACCCTTTCTATTTCCCGGTTCTGGAGAACACGGAGTAGGCGGACCTGTGCCTGGGGGGGGAGCTCTCCCACTTCATCGAGAAAAATGGTCCCTTTATCTGCACGCTCAAAACGACCTCTCTTTTTTGCGAGGGCGCCGGTGAAGGCTCCCTTTTCATGACCGAAAAGCTCACTGTCAATGAGGGATTCAGGTATTGCTCCGCAGTTCACGCTGATAAAGGGATGGTCACGTCGAGAGGACGAATAGTGAATCGCATTGGCTATCAGGTCTTTTCCGGTTCCGGTCTCGCCAAGAAGGAGAACCGGGCTGTCCATGTCAGCGACCTGGCGGACCATCTCCATGACACCTTTCAGTCCAAAATTTGAACCGATGATATTATCACCCGCCTGGTGCTGCAGTTCCTGCTGAAGGTAGCGGTTGTCATCCTGGAGCAGTTCTTTCAGTTTCACCACCTCTTCATGTATCAGGGTATTTGACATGGCAAGGGATAAAGGATCTTTCATCATCCCATAGAGTTTTGAGTGTTTTTCGTTGTATCGATTGCTGCCTTCTGCAAGAAGAGCCAGAGAGCCTATAATCTGATTCTCGATAATGAGGGGCAGGCTCAAAGCTGATGAGGGTGGTAAATTGAGAGCCGAAAGCATGTTCTTTGTCACCGGTTCGTCAGGATCATTTATTGTAAGAACTGCTGGTAATTCACCATTTCTCCATACAACTGCCAGATCCATAAGGGCCTGCATTGCATCAACAGAAAGAGGAACCAGGGTGTCAATCTTTTCACAGGTGTCGTGGGTGGCATGGGCAAAGAGACGCATGGATTTCAATTCGGGCTCAAAATTTTGAAGATAAATACTGTTCCCGGGCATATACCGGGTAATATACTGAAAACATGACTGGAGTCCCTTTTCTATATCAAGGTTTCCGCAGATACGCTTTGTTACTTCCCAGAAAAAATTCCGGTCAAAGAGTTTCAGCTCATCCCGGTGTTTTAATGTATTCGAAAGGGCGACCGTAAAGGGCTCACATAAGAGGGAGGTTAGTTCAACGTGATGTTCAGTGAAGGTATTTTCTCCTTCGGCAATTAAGGCCAGTGTACCAAGGACCCTGTCGCCCGATGTCAGGACGAGCACCATGAGGGATGAGGCCTCAATGCCGTGAAAATCGAGCATTTCTTTCGCCAGCCTGTCTGCGGCGGGATCGCTGTAGAGATAAACCTTTTGCTTGTTTTCCAGGCTCCTGGTTTTTACCCTTTTAATGGCTTCTTCTGAGAGGGGGGTAACCATGTCTACTTTTAAACCTGTAGAACTGTCCGCCTTCGCGATGGTACGCATGGCTTTTATTTCACTGTCGAAATGCTCCAGTGCCATTTTACTCACCGGCATCATTTCTGCGAGGAAGAGCAGGGTGGCATGAAGGGCAGTTTCAATATCGAGATTGCTGCAAATTCTCAGCGTCGCTTCTCGAAAAAACTCGTATTTGTCAGGATACATGGCTTAACTCTCTATTTTAGTCGTCATATATGACAAATATATATGATGATGTCAAATAAGGCAAGTAAGTTGTCATATATGGTGATTTATTTAAGACCTTTGCCCCATAGGTTGGAAGTTGTTGCCTTCCCCTCATGAAGGGGCAGAAATCAGCATAAAATTTTGGATTTAAGTCGTAGTAAGGAAGTTTTTACCCACTTTTAGGTAGTTATTAAAGGTGTTGGCACGGGTCTTGCATTATATACAGTTATAAAACAGAAAGGAGCAGCGCCATGAATAAGCAGCTTGATTTTTACTACTACTCAGGAACCGGGAATACCTCCCTGGTAATGAATGAGATGTCTGAAGTTTTCAGGGAAAGAAATATCTCAGTAAATAGAAAAAGGATTGAAGATGTCAATCCTGGCGCGGTACGAACTGATGTAACAATTGGCCTGGCTTTTCCCGTGGCATTCCAGTCAACCTTCCCCTTCATATGGGACTTTTTTAAAGGCCTCCCTGAGGCAGAGGGTACTGAAATTTTCATGGTTGATACCATGATGTCCTTTTCCGGAGCCATTGTCGGGCCCCTGAAGAAACTGCTTACAGCAAAAGGATATGCCTGCATTGGGGCACGGGAAATCATTATGCCCAGCAACTGGTTTCCCAAAAAGATCGATGAAGAGGCGAATAAGTTTAAAGTCCTCTGGGGACTTAAAGCGGCACGCACCTATGCAGATGATCTTGTAAAGGGGAAAACCTCCTGGTCCCGGATACCGGTTCTCCCGGACCTCTTCTATAAGCTCTGCTGTAACGATTATATGATGGAGAACGTCAATACCAAACCGGGTAAAAAAATCATGGTAGACAGAGAGCGCTGTGTCTCATGCGGCCTCTGTGCGGAACTCTGCCCTGTGGAGAACATCACCATGAAAGGCGGCCCTCACTGGTCTGATAAATGTCAGACCTGTATGCGATGTCTCAGCTATTGTCCCAACAATGCTGTATCTGTTAAAGATAAAAAGTATGTTTCTTATACGGCAGTTAAACTGCGGGACCTGGTACCGCGTAATAAATCAGGGGCGTGAAATTGAATATGAAATGGATAGAAATAATAGACCTGAGGACATCAGGAGAATTTTCAGAAGAGGTAAAACAGAACCTTGCTGCCGTAGTTGAAGAAATAAATCCGGCGGTGAAGTTTTATATGCATGCCTTTATGAACACAGATTTCAGTATTCATATAGAACATGACTCAGAAAAGGTCGATAAGAATGGCAGCAGCCTGGGAATTCAAATCGCATCGAATCTGAAGGCCTTTGGCCTGGTAAACCATAATGTGTGGATAGAAAGTAATCTAAGTGAGGAAAGTCATGTTTAATGACAGAATTTGCCCCTGTTGGAAGTAAACAATGATTAAACATAGAGGTGATGAAGTATATGAATAATCTAATTGAAAAACGAGGGGTACTTGGAGAAAGAGTGATGTTGATGATACCCTTTAATGTTGTAATGACTGCAAAAATCAGCGGAACCTTTGACCATACAATGCTCAGGCCTGCACTGAATAAGCTCAAGGTACGGCATTCCCTTCTCAGCGTCAGGCTTCTTATTGATGAAGATAATACAGCGTGGTATACATCAGAGAATGTTCCCGACTTTACTGTTGAAATTATTGAAAGAGATTCTGATGTCCAGTGGCAGAATATTGTAAAAAGAGAACTGAAAAGTGATTTTGATTTAACCAGGGGACCTCTTATCCGTTTTGCTGTGGTACAGGGAGTTAAACAATCTGAATTGGTCGTGTGCTGCCATCATATGATCTCTGACGGTATTTCACTGACCTGGCTTATTCAAGACATACTTACCTGTATTGCATATCCAGAAAAGGAAGTAGAAATACTTCCTGAACCTCCTTTGATTAATAGTGAAACAGTACAATCTCCACCTCGCATCAATGCGGCTGCCAGGGGAGTCATGAAGTTGATAAATAACTCCTGGAGAAAAAAGAATATTCAGCTGACTCTTGAAGACAGGAAGAGTCTTTACAACAGGTTTTGGGAAGAAAAAAATATCTGTGGTATCACTTCATTTGAATTATCCTGTAAAGAAACGGCAGCCCTTGTTTTGAAAACAAGAGAAGAAGGCGTTACCGTTAATTCTGCACTTTGGACCGCTTTTCTCGCAGCACAGGATGCAGTGCAGGACAGTGGTGAATTGTTTCGATCCAGGTCCGGAATGGCAGTGAGCACCCGTGATAAAATGGTATTGAAAGCCGGAAAAGCTCTTGGTTTTTTTGCTTCATCTCTCAAGGCAACACTCAAATATGACTCTAAGAAAACTTTCTGGGATATGACTCGAAAGTTCCAGAAAATAATTAAAAAGGAGATGAAACGGACAAATCCTTTTCAAATGATATTGACTGAATTGATTGATCCAGGACTTTTTGATTCCCTGTATTTTGAAAAATACAAACTTATCAACAACAACCTCTCCAGAAAGTTTCTTCAGAAAATGGCCTGGGATTCAATAAACTTCGGTTATGCAATAACCAATGTGGGAGCCGTACCTGTTGACAGCTCCTATGGCGAGATGAAGCTTGATTCTGTTTACGGCCCCGTTATCTATTCTGATGTTAATGAAAAAACTATCGGGGTTGTTACCGTTTCTGAAAAGATCACCTTTACTGTTAGTTACAATGAAAACCATCTAAGTAAAGAAACAATTGGAAGTTTAAAAGAAAAGTTTATATATTTTTTAAAGAAAGGTATCTCTGAGAGTTAATTGTTCATATCAGGAAAAAAATACTGGAGGATTAGATGGCACTACTGGTTATTCTCGAAGCGTTATTGATGGGAATTTTTGCAACTCTCTTTATGGATGCTGTCGCAGGTTTCATGGTAAAGAGGAATGCAGTTAACCCATTTCTTAAACCTGAGCTCATCGGCAGATGGTTCCTTTATATGTTTAGAGGAAAATTCCTGCACCAGGATATTGAGAAAACGCCACCGTTGAAAAATGAAAAAAGTTGGTGTTTTACTTCACATTATTTAATTGGCATAATTTTGTCGGGGGGATATCTTATTTTGCAGATTTTTGTGCCGACTATCAATGAACAGAAGTGGATGTCTCTATTGTATGGCATATTAACTGTTGTTTTTCCATGGTTCTGGCTACTGCCCAGTACTGGTTTTGGCTTTATTGCATCTAAATCTCAATATCGAACTGATATTATCAAGATGAATCTTGTTAATCATTTTGCTTTTGGCCTTGGCTTACTGATATGGGTTGTTTTATTTCATAACCTTTTTATCTGATCAAAGAATAATATCTTTAAAGGAAAATTTGCCGGAGAATATTTTAAAGTGAATACAATGTTCTCAGTCAGGTTATAATTTTAAACAAGGAGTAACTAATTATGAATTATTCTGATTTACTTAAACAACGACGATCTGTAAGAAACTTTGAAGAAAGAAAAGTACCCATTGAAGTTATAAAAGAAATAATTACAGAATCAACATATGCCCCTACTGCAAGCAATACCCAGGGATGGAAATATATCATTGTGAATGATAGATCTGTAATGAAACGCATATCGGATGAATGTAAAAAAAGTCTTCTTAAACGGATTGAAAACAATCCTGATGACTATGCAAAAAGGTATGAAAAATTATTGATGAAAGAAGATTATAATATTTTCTACAATGCTCCCAGTGTAGTCTTTATCCTGGGGGAGAAAAATTATAAAAATCTAATGGTCGACAGCGCATTGGCTGCATGCTATTTCATGTTTTCTGCCACTTCCCGTGGACTTGGAACATGCTGGATAAATTTTGCTGCAGTTATTGATGCAATAGAACTACTTGATGAGCTGAAGATTTCCGAAAACTGTCAGATTGTTGCGCCTGTTGTTCTGGGATATCCAGCGAAAATTCCGTCAATGCCAAAACGGAAAGAACCAGAGATTTTAAAGGTATTCGATTCGCTTGAGGACTCAGGTTAAAAATAAATCTGATAATATCAGGTAAATACAATTTAACTAAATTTAAAATTAAAAACTATCGGGGTTGTTGCCCTTTCAGAAAAGATTAGTTTTACTGTCAATTACAATGAAAAATATCTAAGCGATGCAACTATTGAAAGTATCAAGAAACAGTTTCTGTATTTTTTAAAGAAAGGGCTCTCGGAAAGCTAATTGTTTATATTAGGTAAAAATACTGAAGTATTTTATGGCACTACCGGTTATTCTCGAAGCGTTATTGATGAGAATTTTCAACTCTCTTTATGGATTGAGACCGGTTCAGGCAAAGATACTACGGATAAATGGAGGAAGTAAAATGAATAGTTTTATTGACCAGAATATCTGCAGTAAATGTTCACTCTGTAGTGAAGTATGCCCCTGTAAAATCATTCAGGTTGATTTCGGGGGAAACGTAGATTTTATCAAAGAGAGAGAGTCTTTGTGCCTCCATTGCGGTCAATGTATGGCCATATGCTCCACCGGGGCAGTTAAAATTTCAGACCTGGCTTACGGTGAAGAGATTGTGGAACTTCCCGCCAATTCAGTTAACAATGTGGACTTTACCGGCTTTCTTATGAACCGAAGGTCTGTGAGAAACTTTAAAGCTAAGCCTGTTGAAGATGAAAAGCTAGAGAAGATTCTTGATTCTATTAACTACGCACCCTTTGGAGCAGAGCCGGAAAAGGTGAGCATAACTGTTGTAAACAGCAGAGAGAAAATAGAAAGAACCCTGCCTTACATAGAAAAATTTCTCGATGACATTGTATCGTGGATTAAGAACCCGGTGGTCCGTTTTATGATCAGGAGAGCAAATAGTGAAGAGAACTTTAACACCGTAAAGAATCATTTGTACCCCATGGCCAAAGCGGAAAACTATAAGCTGAAACATGGTGACAGTATTACCCGCGGCGCCCCGTCTATACTGGTTTTTCATGCTGAGAAGGGAGCCGAGGCCCATACTAATAATATTCTTATTTATGCCACCTACGCAATGCTTGCGGCCCATTCACTGGGGCTGGGAGCTACGATGATTGAAATTGTGCCCCATGCTATCAACAGGGTAAAGGAAGTCAGGTCGCACTTTCAGATACCGGAAAACCATGAAGCGGTCATGTCGCTTGTCGTAGGATACCCAAGGTATAAATATAAGCGAACTGTCAGAAGAAAGGCACAGGAGATTAACTGGCTTACATGATAAGCAGGAGGAAATATAATGAAAATTAAATTTTATGGATACAACACCTTTATCATTGAATCAGGAAGCAAAAAGATTGCCATAGATCCCGGCGCCCTGTTCATGTACTTTTTCCGTATGACAACCCTGATCCCGAAAGAGCAGTGGAAGGGGATCACCCATTTACTGATAACCCATGGTGATCCGGATCACCACTGGCATGCTGACAGGGTTGCCAATGCATCAGGTGCCCCGGTGATTTGCAATAAAAGCATGGTGAGGGAAGTTAAAGGCAAAAAGCTGGTCCTGGGGCCCCGTTCAAAGGGTGTTGCCTTTACAACTGAGTTCCCGAATCTTCAGACCCTTTCAGTGGGAGAAACTATCGATGTAGATGGAATATCAGTGACAGGGCTCAAGGCGACCCACGGACCCCTGGTTATCAAAGCGGGCCCCCTGAAGAAGACAGTCTACCCGGGGCCCGATGAAAGAATCGGCTGGGGTAACATGGGCTTTAAAATCGAAGTAGACGGAAAGGTTCTGGTAAACCTGAGCGATTCGCTTCTTCACAGTTCAGAATGGAAGGATGCCCGCGAAGCGGATCTCCTGATGATACCCATCGGAGGAAGCGATGCCCACAATACCATGGACGAAAAAGAAGCCCTTGAAGCGGTGAAGTTCATAAAGCCGAAGGCGGTTATTCCCTGTCACTACAACGAGCGGGCCCTTTTTAACAAAAAGTATTGTCCAGCTAATGAACAGTTTTTCAGTCGTGAGGTGGAGAAGATAGGAGCCCGCTGTTTCATCATGCATGAGAATGATGAGATTACAATCTAAAGCAGATGATAAGAAAAATACTAATGCAGGTATAGACCAGTGAAAAAACGACAAAAAATCAGACAGGCTGTTTTAATAGTATCTTTCGTATTCTTTCCCGTTACCATTTTTTACTTTTCCCCCTACCTGCCTATTATGGGGGGTATAAAGGGGATAGTTGTGGGAAGCCTCTTCACTTTTCTGGCACTATTTGTCATATCCCTTTTCACGGGGAGGCTCTTCTGCGGCTGGCTCTGCCCGGCAGGGGGGCTCCAGGAGATGTGCTTTTCCGCTAAAGACACCCGGGTAGAGAAGGGGAACTGGATAAAGTTTCTCATCTGGGTTCCCTGGATTTCTGCGGTAACAGTACTGTTGGTGCGTTCCAGGGAAAACCTGAGATTCGATCCCCTCTACATGACATGGCATGGAATCTCTCTGCATTCTTTTTACAGCTATATTGCATTTTTCGGTTTTCTGTTCCTGGTAATACTCCTGGCCTTTACCGTGGGGAGGCGCTCCTTTTGTCATCATGCCTGCTGGATAGTCCCCTTTATGATCCTGGGGCATAAGGTTCAAAGAATGCTTAAACTTCCTTCACTGAAACTGTCTGCCGATGAAGATAAATGTAACAGCTGTACTCTTTGCACAAAGAATTGTCCCATGAGCCTTAATGTGGTAGAAATGGTTCATGGCCCTTCCATGGAAAACTCTGAGTGCATTCTCTGCGGCCAGTGCGCAGATAGCTGCAAGAAGGAAGTTATAACATATACTTTTAAGTAAAAGTTAAAAGAGGAAAGAGTAATGAAAAAAGTAATCATATTATTGGGAGTAACTTGTATTATAAGTTTCACCAGTGAATCGCTTTTTGCCTGTACCAGCTTTGCGGTCTATGGCAGTCAGGTTATCTATGGAATGAATTTTGATTTTTTAAATCTCCCAATGAAGTTTATCGCTTCCACACAGGGAGATATAACTTCCTTTCACCTTGCCTTTGAGCGGACCCTGGGTGACGTGAAGTTTTTTGTTAATACTGCTGCCATGAACACGAAGGGACTCTTCGCGTCATGCCAGGAGCTTCATCCCACCAATGAAAATCCTCCTGGCAAAAGTGATGAGAATCTCTTTACCTTTGAGCTCTATGATGCGGTTAACCGCTGCCCTTCGGTTAAAGATGTTCTTGAACTCAGCAGGGATAAACCTCTTATAGATCTGGCAGGCCTTACGCTGCACAATTTGTTTGCCGATACTTCAGGCATGGCTGTGGTCACCGAGGCGGGTGACAAAGAGAAAGCTGCAATAACAGAAAAAGAAGGGACGTTTATCGTGATGACCAATTTTCCCAACCAGTCGCTGGCAGCGGGAGATTTTCCCGATGAAGAAGAGAAGGGGGCCGACCGGTATATCCTGTGCCATGAGTATCTCAATGAACATGGCGATGATTTCAACATTGAGCATGGCCTTAAGCTGCTTGAAAAGGCCTATAACAGGGACCCTGAGTACCCAACTGGATGCTCTATGGTTTTTGACCCGCAGAACCTGATGGTATATGCTGCTCTCTTTCGGGATTTTGAGCATATCTGGCAGGTGTCCGTGGCGGATAAAACTGTTAAAGAGTACCGGGGCTTTGATACGGCGCGGGTCTATAAACTTGATGAAGAGGGGATACTTCTTTCTGATCTGACCGGGGTTACAGCCTGAAGTAATTATCACGGGGGAGAAAAACTTCCCCGTGAAAAAATGAAAGAACAATTTTAAAATCAGAGGAAGGAGTATAAAATGAAAACAATGATACAGGATTACTTTTACAACACCTGGATTCAGACAACCGGCGAAGGGTGGACGCGGAGACAGGTCTTTGCGGCATATATCTATGGATTGTTTTTTACCGCGGCGGTTGTTGCGTATCCCTTTGTGGAGAACCTGCAGTGGAACTGGATCCAGTTGACTGCCATGGCCCTGGTGGCCTGGGACCTGGGAACCGGGGTGCTTGGCTATAACCACCGGGCCATAAAGGTACGCCAGAGCGGCGAAGAGAAAAGGCTGCATTACTTCCATCACAACCTGCAGCATATCCACCCCCTGTTGCTGATATTTTTTCAGAACGAGATGATACTTCTGGCCCTTACGGTTTACTGGTTTGTTTCTTTTTTTATGTATGTTGAGTTTCTCGAAACAAATCCAGAGACCGGAAAAAGAAAACTCGGGGAGCGGGGTGAAAAGATTGTCATTGCCTTTGAGGTAATTTTAGCAATAGTTCTGGTTGTGCTCTCCTTTCATGTTCACAATGTTCCCGATAATTACCGGATCTTTGGGATCATGGTCTACGGTATGATGCCGGTGCTGACTCTTATCCTGATAAATCTTCCCGTTGCCTTTCAGAGGACTTCTTCGATTATGATGGTGGCCTCCCTGGTTGTGGTGAGTATGTTTATGAACATTCCCGAGGGTTTCGGATGGGTTATTCCGGTATATTATTTGAAGCTGCTGGCAGGGTTTTCTGCGCGGGAGGAGTTTCTTGCAGGTTGAGGAATATTATGAGTAAAAACCTGGAAAGAAGTATCACTATAGTATTTTCAATAGCAACAGTATTTTTTATTCTGGCTATGTCATTGAATGAAGGATTTTTTAACTGGACATTTGCCAGACATCACAATGTAATGAGCTGGTATATCAGGCCGGTAATTTTAATTCCTTTTATCTACTTCTCTTACAAGAAGCAGCCGGTTGGAATATCAGCAACAATATTTCTATTGCTAACAAGTATGTTCTGGTTTCCTGAGCCTGCCCTGGCCGATCCTGCGGTGAGTGAATTTCTGGCAATGGAGAAAGAATACTTAACGTCTGGCTGGTCGATGGTCAAAGTATTCTTTGCTTTCATTGTTGTATTCTCAATGGCCGGTCTAAGCTATGCATTGTGGCAGAGAAATAAAAAAGCAGGGATAGTAATTCTGGTCTTAATTGCTGCCGGTAAGGTCGCCTGGAGTGTTGCGGAAGGTGGTTCGTCAGGAGCATCTATTATTCTACCGGCAGCTATTGGTCTTGCAGTTTGTACAGCTTTTGTGTATTTAGTAGTTAAACGAAAATAATCGATAACATTTCACTGTTCAGATAGAGAGAGAAAAGATTATGAAATTATTTACCAGATTGTTTATCCCTTCAGGAGTACTGTTAATAGTCTTGAGTATGATACTTTTTTCACGTGCCCCAGCTTCTCCACCAGAGTGGAAAAAAGGAAAACCGAAGCATCATACCAGAGAGGGATTTCGTAATTACCCGGTCATTCCTGAAAGTAAAATGTCGTCACGTATACGTTTTATTTTTAACCGTTTTAAATCTTCCTTTACCATGCCCACAGTACCGAAAAGTCACTATCTATCTGAAAGAGATGCAGCTGTCCTGCTTCATAGTTTTAAAAACAAAAACAGCATAACCTGGATAGGTCAGAGTACTCTGCTGATTAAAATCGATGGTACATATATTCTTACCGATCCCTTCTTCTCTCAACTGGCATCACCTCTCCCGGTGGGCCCGGGGAGATATGCTGCACCGGGAATCAGCCTTAAGGGGCTTCCGCCTGTTGATATAATCATCATCTCACATAATCACTATGACCATCTGGATGCAGATTTTATTGAGGCTCTGCCGGGAAAAGAAAAGATCAATGTTTTTGTGCCCCTGAAGTTAAAGAAATTCTTTACTGACCGGGGCTACAGGCATGTTCATGAGCTCGACTGGTATGAAACACGCTCTATACATAATATTAAGTTGACTGCATTACCAATTGTTCACTATTCCAGCAGGAGTTTCAATGATAAGAATAAAACATTGTGGTGCTCCTGGGCAATTGTTTCGCCGCATGGGAAATATTACTTCATTGGAGATTCAGCCTATTCACCGACTATCTTCAAAAATATCGGGAAGAAATTTGGAGCCTTTGATCTTGCCATGGTTACAATTGGTACCTATGGAAACAGGAGATATGGTGTCAATAATCACACAACTCCAGAAGAGGCTGTTGCAATAGGGAGGGAACTCAGGGCTAAGGCACTTTTGGGCATCCACTGGGGAACAATTGAACTATCTGATGAAAATCCCTGGGAACCGCCTGAGCGGTTCAAGAAGTCTGCTGAGAAGAAGGGATTTTCTTCTGAAGATGTCTGGGTGATGAAAATTGGAGAGACGCGTATTTTATCCAAATAAAGGTTCTTAAAGCTTTTAATTGGGTGTTACAGGACTATTGCCCCTGGTACTTCAGGTGTGGTTTTTTTAAAAATGTTGAAGAAGCATGTGATGCAATTGTTACCTGTCGGGACAGTCTCTCATCATCAAACCCTGATATGTATCGATAAAAATTTAATATATATCAACAGCTTTATCATAAACTTAAAGGTGAGTATGATTTCCTGGCTGCATTACCATAAGTTAAAAATTCTTTATTCGTTGATATCTTAGTTTGTTCAATATTATGATATTTTCAATGAAAATTTTGGAAGGATAAATCTTTTGGATGATAGAATAAATAAATTATTATCGGGGATGACTTTGAATGAAAAAATTATACAAATGTATGGAAACAGGGGCGTACCGGCGATTTATTAAAAAAAATAACTATTTCAAGCAACGTCCCTAAAATAGTGATGATGTAAATCGCTAAGAACAGACTTTTTCTTAATATCCCAAGTCGAAAAATCAGACTTTTTAATATCTGGAGGCTCCTCTCCTGGAATAGCCTTAATCCCCTGATGAGGTCTCATTGAATTATAAAAGTTAATATATTCAGCAAGTATTTTACCAAGCTGATTTTGATTTAAGATAATAAAATTATCTAGCGCCTCATTACGAACAGTCCTCACAAATCGTTCTGCAATAGAATTCATGTTTGGAGCTTTAACCGAAGTTGCAATATTTTGAATGCCATAACTAAGATAATCAATATACATAAAGCTTGTATCCCGATCATGAATAAGATGAACAGTATTTTGAAAATTCTGCTCAAACTCAATAAGCTGCTGCTTAACAAATTCCCTGGTCGGGTTCTGGGTAATGGCAAACTGAACAATCTCCCGGGTTTTATGAGAAATCATAAAGAAAACATAATATCTTTTATTGAAGATTGTATCTACCGTAAAGTAGTCCATAGCAAACAAGGATTCGATGTGACTTTTTAGAAACTGTTTCCATGTAAAAGATTTTTTGATTTTACCACGAAGGCGAAAGTCACGAAGAATATTCTGTATTGTCTTACGATGAAGATCAATGTTGAGCTTCAGAAGCTCATCGCGGATACGCCGGGTTCCCCAGTTCAGGTTCCCATTCTTCATGTCAAGAATAAGCTTCTTTATCTCTGCCGGTACAGGCGGCCTGCCGGGATGAGTCCGGGGCTTAAAGAAAGTCCAGAAGTTTTTGATCAGAATACGCTGCCAGAGGAGCAGGGTGTTTGGTGAGATAATGGATATATTTGAGCGAATGTCGCCAATGAGATTCAGAAGGATAAGGAAAATTTTGTCAGTACGGGATACGTTTATACGTTTTAGGTTGAGCTTTCGCTTCAAGATTTCGTTCTCTTTTTTGAGCAGTATGTTTTCAATATAGAGAGTATTGTCTGGCTTGAATAGGGCGATGATGAGTTGAAGGAAGAATGTAAAGCGGATAAGCATGTGGGGCCTCTGAAATATGGTAATGTATTTGGTTAGCTGTCAGAAAAATATCAGAATAATTCAGGCAAAGCTTTTATCAGCTCATATCATCCCGCATACAAAAAGCTACAATAAAAATATCATTAAGTTTATAAAAGTGAGTGGTTCGCTCTTTCACGCGGGTCTCATGTCCTTCCATCACAACAGTTTGCGAATATTTCGTGATTGTAGTAATTTTAGATTTTTAATGTAAATGCCAATACTATTGGGGAAATGACCCCTGCGGATTGTAAGACTAGCTTTGGGTTGGTTGTTGCCAGTATTTAGAATTTCTATATATTTTTGAGGGTTATAATATACAAGAAAGTAAAGTATTTTATAATCTAAGTAGAAATGATACACGCGGACCCCAAAAGGCCCGCGTAATATTCTTCATCCCTTTACCACGCCAAGGGGCCGCAACTTTACCAGAGGCTTAATCAGGTCAAGTTCAGACTCAATGACCTCATCGATATCCTTATAGGCAAGGGGGGCTTCACTTAAATCCAGCATCTTACCTCCCTGACCTTTACGGCGTCCCTTGTAGCGGTGCCAACGGTCAAAAACAATACCATCCATGGCGCGATTACATTCATCAACTGTAAGAGTTCTGCATGCATCGGCACGCCCCAGGATTCTTCCAGCTCCGTGGGAACATGACTTAAAGGATTCAGGATTGCCGAGACCCTCAACGATGTAAGATGCGGTTCCCATGCTTCCTGGAATGATTCCCTTTTGTTTCTCACCTGCTGCTGTAGCTCCCTTTCGGTGAACCCAGACATTTTTGCCGAAATGATTTTCTCGACCTGCATAATTATGATGAATATTTATTTCCTGGAGAAAGTTAATTGATCCGATGATTTCGGTTACTGCCTCCTTGAAAGCTTCCATCATAATACGTCTGTTCTCTGCGGCATAGGCAAGGGCAAAATTCATATCCCGGATATAGTCACTTCCTTCATCTTCTGAGGGAAGAAAAGCCAGATTTTTGTCTGGGATGTTAGACTTCCATTTTTCATTCAGGTTCATGGCCATTGAATGATAATGGCTGGCAACACGGTGCCCAAGGTTTCTGGAACCAGAATGCAGCATCAGCCAGAGCATACCAGTATCAGAAGCCTGCAGCTCTATAAAATGGTTTCCCCCTCCAAGGGTTCCCAGGTTTCGTCTGTCCAGATTATGACCTTTTTCTGTGTACCACCCCGGCAAAGGGCCTGACAGGTTATCGAGGTATTCCTCGAAGCCATCCCATTGAGCAGGATTTTTACGGGCATGACCTTCACCCACAGGGACCTGAGTCTTGATGTAATCCATCACGGTACGAATTTGCTTCTTACCCTCAAGGTTTGATGCTGGGAAATCAGTTTCAATGGCTCCCATTCCGCAGCCAATATCAACACCCACAGCATTGGGGATAACCGCTTTTTCAGAAGCAATAACCCCGCCAATGGGCATGCCGTATCCTACGTGACAGTCAGGCATCAACGCAACATGGTGAAAGACCTCCGGGTGATTGGCCAGGTTTTTTGCCTGATCCATGGCGCCTTCATCAACTTCACCGCACCATGATTTGATTGGTTTTAATACGTCTTCATTATATACCCATTTCATTTTATCTATCTCCTGCCTGGATTCTCCAGGACTTTTCTGTTTCCTGTTCTACGTGAAAATCAATATCAAGGAACTCTTTGATAACCTCGATATTTGTTTTCGTATGAAGGGAAGGTTCAACGGTTCTGAAGCTTCCACCGCCCGCCATGGCAAAGGGAATCAGCAGTTGATCGGCCAGGTATTCTCCCACGGGAACGTTTGCTTCTAGATACTTTCGTGTCTCCTTCACTACCTTTTTGACCACTCGTTCCCGGGAAAGTCCCTTTTCGCCGAACGCAGTGGCAACATGGGTTACATGTTCACTTTCAACTTCCACAAGTACTACATTTCCCGGTCCCGGTGAAGGGACTTCCATTACTGCAATATCTTCATTTTCAAGAGAAAGCCTTCTTCTTACCAGATTGACTTCACTCTGTGCAATTTCTTCAGGAATTTTTGCATAGAGGGCAGTTGCCCTGCAGGCGACTTTCTCTCCCTTCTCCAAAATATCAAGTCGCTTCAAAGTGTCCACAGGCTTGACTGTTACTTCAAAACGTCCGCCCCCTGCGGGGAAGAAACCGTAGCGCTTAATTGAAGCTGAAACCTTTGGTCCCATGGAGTTTATAATCTCCAGAAAACTCCTCTGGAGAAAATGAAAGGGCGGTGCCATGGGATTATGGGTGCCTCCTTCAAGGGTAATGGTCGTTTCTCCTGAGGCTGTTAATAAGGCGGGAAGAAGGGCCTGAAGGACCAGAGTGGTGCTCCCTGCCGTACCGACACTGAAGTGGTAACTTCCCCCTTTAACGGTACCCGGTTCAAAAACTATTCGATCGGATCCTATATGGTCACCTGTTACGGTTCCTCCGCTTATTTCTACAGCCCCCTTTACTGCCGTCAAATGCTGACGAAGAATACCTGGTTTCTTTCTTCCCGCACGGATATTATAAAGCTCAAAGGGTTTCCCGGTTACCAGTGAAAGCCCAAGGCTGCTTCGAAGAATCTGTCCGCCTCCTTCGCCAAAAGATCCGTCAATGTGTATTATGTTTCTTTTCATAATTATGCTCTTTCTAATATTATTTATCTTTCAGGGAAGTGAAGACCATTGTGCCTTCACTTCCCCCTTAATTACTTAACTTAATCGCTTCTATTTTCTCTACTGCTCCGGCCCCGTTTTCAAGGGACAGAAGAATATCAAAGATGCGATCACTCCAGCCGGAGACACTGTAGACATTACCTTTACTGACCTGAAGGGGAGTTGTACCATATCCTGTCATATCGATAAAGTAAACTTTTGCCTCAGGGTAAAGCTTTCGGTAAGCTTTCCAGTACATGGCAAGCTCACTGAAACTGCCGGTATTGTAAAGCTGGCAGTCAGTGAAGAAAAGAATCCTGTCAAAGCGTTTCCTGGTCTTCAGAGCCCATTTTAGAACCCGGTACCCGTTGGTAGCATAGCCGACTTCTCCTTCAATACTGCGCAGGTAGTCTACTGCCCCGAGGATCCCTTTAGTCGGAAGATTCTTTACCTTCCAGGAGGAACCAAAAATTCCTGTGGTGACACGATCTCCAAGACGATTTTTCAACAGCATCGATAAAAGCAGCCCCACATCATAGTACTCGACCTTGCTTTGTGGAGAAAGTCTGGTCATCATACTGCCTGAAACGTCCGAAGCAATCAGGATATCTTCATCTTGAAAGAATTCGATGTTTTCAGCTGATGACCGTACCGCTGCTTCAAGGGCATCAATAAAGATACCGCTTCCTGTTACCGGTGAAATTTCTCGATAAGCAGAAAAGAACCTGAAGGGAAGCTGCTTCGATTTACGAACCCTGTCAGGGTTGCTGATAATACGGGCAGCCTCTTCAAGGTGCTGCCGTGATACCGATGCCTGCAGAATGTTTCGCAGGTTTCTCAGCAGGGCCATGTAACCGACACGTCCCGAATCTATCAGCTCTTCCCATGTTTCCGCGTTGTTCCCCCGGTATGAAACCTGGACTTCCCAGGTATAGGGAACTGAAAGGTTTCCCGATACGATTCGGTCGAAGAGCTCCTGCTGCTTTTTATCCTTCGCCTTAGGGTGAGTCAGAAACAGGGCATCCTTCAAGGTGATTTCACCTTTCCGGTTGTATCGGGCAAACTGGTATTCATCAAAACTATTAAAAGCTGAACCAACGCCTTTACGAACCTGGTTGCTGAGACGCTTCAGTTTTTTTGCCCCCTTCCTTTTGTTTACCATCTGGTAGCAGGCCAGGGCTTCGGTAATCCCGTCAGCACGGGTAATTACCCGTTCAAGAACTTCTGCGAGGCCTTCAGGATGTCCGTTACGAGCAAGCTCCATGACAAGCAGCAGGGGAACTGAGCGCAGGTGCATTTCTTCCCGGGCATAGACTGCCAGGCGTTTGACAAATTCAGGCTCAGTTTTTCTAATAAGCTTCTGCATTCGCTTCAGCTGCTCCTCTGAAGATTCATAAAACTTGTCTTCCATGAGGGAAGTCACGACCAGTGCATAGAGTTCCTGTTTCGCCTCACTTCTCCAGGCTGTTGTTCCTTCATGGTTTACACTCTTGAGCCTGTTTCGTACATTGAATTTTGCCATTTTTCCCTCCTTCCTGTTGTTATTAGCAGAGCCCGTCTCCGGGCTCTGCCGGGGCGGCATGGGGCGGGGGATTTGAACCCCCGTAACCACCGAAGTATCTCTCTGCTGCGACACGGCTTCTCCTGCCGGTAATAAACGCAGAGAGAAAGCCCCATGCTCTTTGGTACGGGCGGGAATCGAACCCGCGACCAACCGATTAACTGTCGAAGTAACTCCCGTCTACGACACCGGAATATTCCGGGTAACAGGCGAAGGGAGTATGCCGCTCTACCCACTGAGCTACCGTACCTTACGTTTCTGTGCATATATATTGCAGGTTTCGTGCCAAAACTTGTAAGATCAGAATTTATTTATTAAAAAGCTTAAAATAATTCAAATTTCTAAAGATATCATGCATTTCAGTTTATAAATGAGGGAAGTTTTCATCTTTTCTGCCGGAATCCTGAGGCTCTGACCCGATTCACCTGCTGCTGAGAGGCTCTGACCCAATCTTAAAAGAAAAAATCTTTACATTTTCAGGAGGTTTTATAAAAATAGCTATTAAGTTAGAAAATATTCTAATAGTTCGGTTATCTGGAAGAAATATAAGATTCTCTCTCTGGGAAAGGAAGAGAAGGAAAAAAGGTATGAAGAATAAAGTTGTCATCAGTCTTCTCGGCTCAACCCTTGACCAGGGATACGGGGCTAAACGGTGGGAGCGATGGCGCCCGTCGGTTTGTATCTGCCAGCATGAAGACCTTCTGGTTGAACGTTATCATATTCTCTACCAGGAGCAATTCAAGAATCTGCTCGACCTGGTAGTGAAGGACATAAAGACAGTTTCACCGGAGACGGAAGTAATTCCTCACTTGATGGAGTTTGATGATCCCTGGGACTTCGAAGAAGTATATGGAAATCTTTTTGACTTTGCCAGTGATTTCACCTTTGACCCTGACAACGAGGAGTACCTCCTGCATATAACAACAGGTACACATGTAGCCCAGATATGTATGTTCATTCTTACTGAGTCTCGCAACTTTCCCGGCAAGCTGCTTCAGACATCGCCGGCAAAAGATGCCTGTGGAAGTTATACTATTATTGACCTTGATCTTTCCAAGTATGATCGCCTTGCAGCTCGTTTTCAGCAGGAAATCACAACTGATATCTCTTTTCTGAAGTCGGGTATCGAAACTCGCAACCATGAATTTAACCTGCTCATTGAACGTATTGAGCACGTAGTACTGCGAACCCATGATCCCCTGCTGTTAACAGGATCCACAGGAGCCGGGAAATCACAACTGGCCCGCCGTATCTATGAACTGAAAAAACAGAAAGGCCGGGTAACCGGGGCATTTGTTGAAGTCAACTGCGCCACTTTGCGGGGTGATGCTGCCATGAGTACCCTCTTTGGTCATAAAAAAGGCGCCTTCACTGGTGCAATCAATGACCGTCCCGGGCTCCTCAAATCAGCTCATGAAGGGATAATCTTTCTTGATGAAATAGGGGAGCTTGGGCTCGATGAACAGGCAATGCTGCTTCGAGCTATTGAAGAAAAAACTTTCATGCCCCTGGGATCAGACAAAGAAGATACCAGCAGCTTTGAACTTATCTGCGGGACCAACCAGAATCTAAAAAAGGCCATCAGAGAAGGCACCTTCAGGGAAGATCTTCTGGCCCGAATTAACCTCTGGACCTTCAAGCTTCCGGGGCTTGCACAGCGACGTGAAGACATCGAGCCAAACATTGATTACGAACTGAAACGTTACGAAGAAACCCATGGGCGACACGTTACCTTTAATCGTGAATCCCGCTGTGATTTTATCGACTTTGCTGTTTCTCCAGGTACTCCCTGGAAATCTAATTTCAGAGACCTCAATGCTGCCATTACCCGTATGTGTACCCTCGCTACAGGAGCCCGTATTTCTACAGAAAATGTTGCAGAGGAAGTTTCACGTCTGGTTAATCAGTGGCGGGAGCCTGCCAATGAGGATGAAGCTTCAATTCTTACCCGATATATCTCCAGGGAAAAAGTTGAAGAGATGGATCTCTTCGATAGCCTGCAATTGGAAGCAGTTCTGAAAATCTGTAGCGAAAGCAGCTCCCTCTCTGAAGCAGGGCGTAAGCTCTTTCAAGCAAGTCGTGAAGAGAAAAATCATACTAATGATGCTGATCGCCTCAGTAAGTATCTTGGTAAGTTTGGGTTGAAGTGGAAGAATTTACATTGAAAATATGTTATCTTATAAATGAGCAGCACTATTAAAATGTTAGTGACAAAAATTAATAAGATGCCAATGAAGGATATTCCATTGATCTTTCTAACGATGATCTATATTTTCAAACAGGTTATATATACAACATGATAGACAGCAAAATCAGAAAAACTATAGAAACTGTATTACAAAACATCGAGAAGAGTAATAACGTGAAAATTCTCTATGCATGTGAATCAGGCAGCCGAGGGTGGGGATTCCCTTCTCCTGACAGTGATTATGACGTACGCTTCATCTATACACACCCAAGAGACCATTATCTTTCAATAGATAATATAAAAGATACAATGGTATTTCCTATTGATGATGAACTGGATATTGGGGGATGGGATATCAAAAAGGTTCTTCAGCACATAAGAAAATCTAATCCTGTGATGGGGGAGTGGCTTCAAAGTCCCATTGTATATATGGCCGAGGAGAAAATTCAAGAAAATCTCTTCAACCTGGTGAAAGAATACTTTTCTCAAAGAGCGGCTCTTCATCATTACCTTGGTATTTTGAAAAAATATCATGAAGACCTGGCTGGGAGTGATGAGATAAAGATTAAAAGGCTGTTTTATGTGTTGAGGCCACTTTTGTCTGCTCTCTGGATAAGAAAATATGGAGAAGTCCCTCCTATGGAATTTCATGCTTTACTAAAATTAATCCAGTACAACTCCAATAAAGATAAAATTTCAGAAATACTGAAATTGAAAAGTCAATCAGATGAATCATATATTCTTTCTGTTGACGCTTCATTGAAAAAGTATATTGAGAAACAATACACTAAAGCTGCTGCTGATGCTGAAAGTTTTGAATTGAAAGATGTCGATTCTGAAAAGCTTAATGAATTCTTTGTTTCTTTGCTGAATTCTGTAGGATAGTACCATGACTTTAGATGATATTAGAAAAAATAATTTAATCATATACGAATGTATAAGTGGAAGTAAATCTCAGGGGCTGGATACTGAAGATTCAGATACCGATATAAGGGGCGTCTTCATCCTACCGGAAGATAATTTCTTCGGTTTTGATTACATTCCCCAATTAGCCAATGATACAAATGATATTGTTTTTTACGAATTAAAGCGCTTTGTTGAACTCCTTGTAAAAAATAATCCCAATGTCCTTGAGCTGTTATATATAGATGATAGGTTTGTTGTTTCAAAGCATCCACTGTTTCAATTATTAAGGCCTGAACTTTTTCTCTCTAAGCTCTGCAAAGATACCTTTGCCGGCTACGCAATGGCTCAGATTAAAAGAGCCCGGGGATTAAATAAAAAGATACTTAATCCAGTCCCTGAAGAGAAAAAGTCTATCCTGGATTTTTGTTTTATCATTAAAGGGCAGAAATCTATACCCGCATTAAAATGGCTGGCTGAACGTAACTATAAGCAGGAATTATGCGGACTTGCTGCTATACCACATGTGAGTAACGGTTATGCTCTTTTCTATGAAGAG
>Ga0209475_10000550_pt1 | contig 71966 bp, 55 predicted proteins | sample tdDd471_FD_187128 | JGI IMG/M metagenome (GOLD analysis project Ga0209475, IMG submission 187128) | Marine sediment microbial communities from the Atlantic coast under amendment with organic carbon and nitrate - tdDd47.1 (SPAdes)... | ecosystem: Environmental > Aquatic > Marine > Coastal >... | reverse complement strand
CTGTATTCTGTAATTTATTCGGCCACCGATCAGAGCATTGGTAGGATCAACTAGTGCGCTTAAAGAATCAATTCCCTGTTTATCGTACCAGAAACTCATATCAAAATAGGGGATAATTCCCTCGCCGACATTGAATAGTGCCATTAAATGGGGGTATTCCCATGGTACATTGACAGGATCAGCCTGGACAGGTGTGGCAAAGGGACCACTGAGTTGCGTTACAAAACTGATGCCTCCATCGAGAAACTGGAATCCAAGTGATGCTTTGTAATCTATTCCGGCATCCTGAAAAGGTGTAGGTCCGGTATTGCTGTATTGTATGTATTTCTTACTTCTATCTAGATCATATGTTCTATTGAAATAAGTAGGAACAAAATCATCGCCCCTGAAGATCAATCCACCATTCCATGTCATGAATTTAATCAGAGTACCACCTAATCCTGTCTGTCCTCCGACTGCTGGTGTCGAGAGACCCTGCATGACAAAGTCACCGTATAAAGCCATGGTGAATATTTTGATATCGACGAGAGGCTGCATTATGTCAGCCCCATATACATAGACGTCATCTGATGGAATTGTAGTATCCAGTATTCTCTCAACAAAGTAATAGGGATTTCTATCCACAGAGAAAGTTAATCCGACTTCAAGTCCACTGAATACAGGAGAACTTATACCACCGAGCGGTTTTACGTAATACCGCGCAGCAAGAAGATCCCATGCGGAGATATTGGAAACAAAAAATTCCAATCCCATGTAAGGCCAGTTGAATAAAGCCGTATCCAGTTCAAATCGCAAACCGGTATACTTGGTAGCCGGTTTGAACATTTCATTTGTATATCCGCCGACTATAAATCCATTACCAATGGATACGTTTTCCAGAGATCCGATTTTGGCAAACAGGTCATCTCCCGATTGTCCCCACCGGATATAATCGAATTTTGAAAGGTAGAGATTCAGATATTCCAGAAATGTACCACCGGGCAGGTACCAGTCAGGTTGATAAACAGAAAATGTTGTATCGCCACTGTCCCCGTTAAGGGTAAAACGGAAATCGATATCCAGTCCGATTCCGAATTTGCCAATAGAGAGATCGGGATTCAATTTTATAGAGTTGTAAACAACACTATCTCCCGCTTCGTTGTAGAGATTCACAGCACCAATTCCAATTCCGAAACCGAAATCGACGGGATTGGGTGTTGCTGCAGGTATTTCTTCACTTTCGCTGCTCTGAGAGAACACGGGAAACTGAAGAAAAAATATAAGAGATACTGTAATCATAATAGCTCTTTTACAATGCATAATATTCCTCCTGAATGGTTACTGATAATATACCTTAATATAGTGTAAAAAAAAAAGAAATTGTCTTAAAAACTTACTTCCAGTTCTATTCCGGCCTCAAAACCGGCTCTAAACAGCTCCTCGTCTCCAAAGAATCCAAGTTGAATCCAAGTTCTTAACGCTCCTAAAGTGGGAACAGTCAGTTTGGAAAGATGTTTGATGCTGATGCTTATCGAAGTAGAAGTTACGGAATCATTAGTATCCCATGGATGTTGAAATTCCAGTCCAAGGTTTTCTTCGTGTGACCAGAAATGTTCTTTATTGATTAAATTGTTGAGAAACGTAATTCTGAAATCATCTTTCATTGGACGATTCCAGATAAAGCGGAAGTAGAGAATATCTGCTATATAGGTATCTTGAAAATCAGTTTCGAACCTATTCTCCACAATAAATACTCCATTGTTATTTCCATAAAAAGCAAGGTAGTTCTGATAGATAAGCTCTTCCGGTACAGGGAGGTTTCCACCGTCCACAGTCAAGTTGAATTGTAGAGAACTAGTTATGTCTTCTGTGTTGTAGAAATCGAATTTATGATAGACGCCAAAGTTTCCAAAGAGATTGACTGCTGTCTGTTTAAAAGAGAATTCGAGTCTGTTTGAATTAAAAAATGTATCATCTTTTTTGCTGAAGTTACGTATAAAATGAACACTTATATTATAGGGGAGAAACAAATCATAAATGTTGGAGCCGAATTTCCTTAAAAAGGATATTCCAAAATCAGGAGAATAGGTAGCTTCATTAAAAAGCAGAGTATCCGATTCAAATTTTGCCGTCGTTGAATTGGAAAATAATTCATAGAATGGGATAAAGGTGGTCAGTGGAATCCATGAACCAAGGTCAGAGAATAAATTCCCGAATCCATCAGAAAAAGAATCACTTTGAGCTTTTGCCGACTTTTCCATAAATGTTCGGCTGTATGATGGAATGATTGACCATTCTCCACCGGATTCAGCTGTAAGTCTTAAAGGAATGGATAATGTAAAACCTCCTCTATTGGTCTGTGTGGAAAGAGGTGAATTTTCACTGTTAAAAGACATATGAGGAGAGAAGGTAAATCCAACAGGTTTTGTATCCAGGTTCAGATTCAAGCTGCCTTGTACAGAACGGTTGGTATCGGTATTTGAAAAAGGAGCAATCAGATTGTAATCGTAAATCCAATTGGAGAAGTAATTACCCTTGTCCTCTATCTGCCAATCGCTCCAGTCTGTATTCTGCTCAAATGCAATTGATCCTTCAATGTTGAACACTGAAGCAGCAGTCCACCGGGTGTGCGCTTTCCATGTCTGGAGAAGCAGCTCATCAATTCCATTAGCAGATAGAGTAAAGTTAAAAATTCCCTTTTCCGGAATATTGAACTGTATGGCATTCTCTCTGGTCATCGTTGCCGAATCTCCAGATCCGGAACGACTATAGGAATCGGAAATGAAACCATAAGAAAAATTTGCAGGAAACTGAAGTGTATGACTTCCCGAAAGATCAGTCGATGACTGGTCCCAGTTGATTTTTATGTTGGCACCGATGTAGAGCATCATTAATTCAATTGAGAGAGAAGTGCTGTTCTGGATTGAATTCGAACCTTCAGACGCGGCAGAAAGAACGGAACCTCCACTGTACCGGAATTGGTTGGAGAATGAAAAATCTGATAGAATCGGGAAACCAGATGATGTTGCCAGGATATTCTCTCTGTAGTTATAATCTGTGATGAGCTCCACATTGCCGTCTATGGAAAACGTGGGATCTGAATAGTGGAGTTCATCTATGTAGAGTGTTCCTGCAGTAGATCCCGAACCGGAACTCTGAATCCTGTATCTGGACAATTCTCCAAAGGCGGAATCATTTATCGTTGCGGTGCTTATATTTATACCAGTGCTATTGGTCACACTTCCCGTTTCTAAAGAAAGGGATAATTTCTCCCACTCTGATGAAGCCGGAGTGTAGAAAAAGCTGTAACCTCTATCCTGACTGTCCAGAAGAGATATTTCATAAGTCTCAGAGCCACTTTCTTCCTTTATATAGAAATGAAAGTTATTGTAAGTATCAGCGGGAACAGGGGATGTATTGGTTTCGGCTATCCAGTAATCACCTGCATTAAGAACAGTAGAATATCCCCAGTTAATTTTCAACGCTTTCTGTTCTTCCCCGGCAGGATGGAAAATCTCATAAACTTCTTCAAAATCAGTAGCCAGGTCATAAGCCGTTGAGTTTTCAATTTCAGATACATTCAGTTTATCATCAGCAGAAATTTCAGTATCTCCTGAATCATACAGCGACCCGTCAAAAATAGAACCGTCAAAGTGTACACCAGAGATAAGAAGTCTTCCCGATGACAGGGGGGAACTATCGTCGATCAGGATCCGGATAGACCTTGCCTTTGTCAGATTCTTCATCTCCGAAGGTGTAAAATAGTGTTTAAATTCAGACCACGATCCGTCAGAAGCCGGTAGCGTCGCTGGTATTTCTACAATTAAAGATTCATCTTCACTATCGATAAATCCATCGTCGTCCCAGTCTTCTCTTTCTCCTGTCTCTCCAATCAGAATTTTAACAACTATATCGCCGCCTGTCGTGTCAAGTTTTTTAAAATTCATGGCCAGAGATGTAAATCTGGAGAGATCTAAAGGGCCGTTTATTGACAAAAGCAGGTCTCCTGCTGACCATTCTAACCCTGCCAGATCATATTCCATAACCATTACATTGCTGTCGAAAGTATCACTTGAGATTTTTGAAGCAACAGATGGACCATTCTTCAAAGGATCGGGAGAGGCTTCACTCCATGTATAACTATTGAGAAAATACTGTCCGAACCCATTCGTAGAGAAATAATCGGTATAGGTTAGGTCAGCACGACCTGAATTGATGACCGCACTCCCGTCCCAGATACTTTCGGGAGCCTGTTTTAAAAGTGCTTCACTAATTGAAAAACTGTAACCGTTCTCTTCCATTCCCTGTAATCGAAGTATTCCTGTTGTATCGGGAGTGTTCAATCCCAGAGATGAAGTCAGTTCAATATTCAGGTTTTCATTTTTATAATTCAATCCTCCGGCAATCGTCAGCCCTCCGGGAGATGTCGAATCTACAGTTGATGATGTTTTCTTTGCAATATTCCATCGGAACATCTCAGCAAGATGAAGCTGGAGATTATCATTTACGTAAAAACGATTTCCCTGGGCGAAGAGCAGATCTCCACCGGACAGGTCAGTTGTTTCCGTTCTGTAGAGGACGACAATTCTATCGAGGGGGAATATATATTTGCTGAAGCTCATTTCGCCGGTGTTATAATCTACCGAAGCAGCACTGGTTTCATATCCGTTGATGAATATCTGCTCTGATCCGGGAACTACTCCAGGTCCTAAATTCAATCCTATGTTGTCTTTTATTGAAACAAGGAAGGAACGGCCTGTCAGTGCTGTATCCGTCTCTTCACTTCCGTATAGTTGCGGATAGGAATCAGCCAGGGGATAACGGCTCCAGGGAGAACGGATATCTGTAGTTTCTCTGCTGTAAAATACTTTCAGAAGTTTTTCCTCTGCAGATAATTTGTACTCAAATACTGATAATCTATATTCAAAATCTCCAGAATCAGAAGCTTCCAATAAGCTATTATCGGCGAGAATTATATTTGTTCTCCATGAATCTGCCGGTAGTGCACTATTGATTTTATAAGTATTGAACAATTCAAATGGACCGAACTTTTTCGGGTTGTAGACTTTCAGGCAATTCTTACTACTCACTTGCACCAGGCTGCTGTCCCGATAATTACCCTGTGCCGGATACCATGCATCTGGCAGATCCCATTCAAATTGTGATTGAGCTGCTCCCGGATCTGGTTCCCCATTGATCAAAGAAGGAATAAAGGAGGTTCCCAGTGTTGCATCTCCAACAGAATATGTGGTTAGAAGGATAGTTTTCTCATAAAAAACCAGAACATCAGTTTCCGATGCTTCAAATAGTGAAACAGTGCCATCTTCCAGAGAATAATAAGCTTCATTCTCTGTTGCTAATCGATAGTTTTTACCATCAGTGCCGGAATATACGCCATCTTTATCAGCTATATATACTTTAATTGAATCAGCATCAATATTATCATCAGGCAGAATAAAAAACTGACCCCTGGCATAAGAATCAGTTTCAATAATCTCTTCTGTAATCTCGTATTCGCCGAGAAATATTTTTTTATGCTCACTGGTAGGGTCATAGCGGAATAAAATATCATGGAAAGATTTTTCAGTCTGAAAAGAAGCGCTGATTCCAGGAGTATTGTATTTGGGGGAGGGAACATTCAATCCTCTGTAATCCTGAATACCGATCTCCGAATTTCCAATACGCACCGTCTGAAGAAACTCTCCCTCCATTCCTCTGTAACCGATGGCATAGGTATTTTTATCAAATCCTTCAAGGAATGATGTTTCCAGATAAAAGCGGTTCATCAACCAGAGAGAAATAGTCAGATCCGGTTCCTGGTAGAATCTGAAATCAGTCAGTCCGGGAAATGCTGCAGGAAAGATAATTCCCGAAGGTCCCGATTCTATGGAAGCCCCCCCGATTACTCCGATTTTCCAGTAACCTGTAAAATACAGGTCAACTTCACGGTCTCCGATTTCAAAATCCCAGACAGTAGCCGGAGCTTCTTCCTGTGCTGAATATGGCTGTTCATCTGCGTAAATATGTCTATCTATTATAAAAAAGAGTATAAAAACTGTAAAAATGACGGTAAAATATTTCACTGTGTATTATTATTTACTTTAAATACAAATGGTGCAAATATAATTTATTTATTATGGTTACAGAAAACGATAAAGCAAAACAATTCATATTAAAACTCCTTGCCAATCCGACGTTGAGCGATTTGACAGCTCTCCAAAGGGAAGAGCAGATAATACAATTTCTCCATATGAACGGGAATAAGTTGTATCCAACACTCAGTTCTCCGGCTTTTTTCCCCGGAAGAAGTCTCCCTGAAGTTAATAATATCCTATTAACCAGTTTATTTCAGATTACTGATTCCTTTTTAGTTCCGGAAATGAGAACTATTATCTATGAAAAATTGAATTATTCCTTTTTTTCCTTTCTTGGAGCCGGTAACCTGAATGAAGAGGGGATCCGCTTTCAGTTGTTCAAATTTGTGGAGAAGATGATCAAGCGCCCTGTTATCAGAAGAACCCTGACCGGTCCCCATAGGGCAATAACTGCGGGACTTGTTGGAAAATATCTGACTCCTGCATTTGATAGAAGGAAATATGTTCTTTTTGAATTGACCAAAGTTCAACGATTGAGAATGGCACAAACTGATATGCAGGATTTAATTAACCTTTCAATGATTTTACGGCCTGCTGTACATCTAATGGAAGCACCGGGTAAAGCAAATGGGCGCAATGTGAATTCTTCTATGGTTCAAACACATTATATACAGAAAATGATAGAGGGGCTGAAAGGGGAACTAACCATGATTCCCGAAACAGTAATTTATAGCGGCATCAACAGTAATTTATCCTTTCAGGAAGACAAACACATTGAAGCGACAGCTAGAATGTCATCAATATTCTCAACTATGGGTGTGAATTACAGGCCGTCTATGAAAATAGACAGGGGAGCCGTCTCTGCAGATAGCAGCTGGTTCAATATCGCAAAAAAGAATTACCGGTTTAACGGATATGATAAAGATATGCTCAATGAATTATACAATATCTCTGTGGAGAATGGATGGTAGAAAGATTATGAAGATTATAAAACAGTTTCTTGAAACTATAGTCATGCTCGCCATTGCCCTCGTTATTGTTTTCACTTTTGTTGAAGATCTGGCAGCTTATCTTATGTGGGATTGGAATATCCGTAGAATCCTGCTTTTTATAGGATTTGGATTTGATCTTTTCTTTACATTGGAGTTTATTTTCCGTTATTTTTCATCTATTGCCAGAGGAGATACAGCTGAATATCTGGTACATAGACGGGGCTGGGTCGATTTTATAGCCTCTGTTCCATTATTACTCTTTAATTCCGGTCCATCTGTTTATTTCCTATTAAGCGGTGCCGCTTTTGCAGGTGGTGTTGGAGTCCTGAATATTCTCAAAGTTATAAAAGCTGTAAGAGTTGCCAGAATCCTGAGAATGCTGAGAGTTCTTAAAATCTTCAGAAGCATTAAATCTATTGATTCTGTAATGACCCAACGCCATTTGACAAGAATTATTTCCACTGTCGTTGTATCTATCATTTTTATTATGTTTACAGGATCAATTCTATTCTCGGGCAATTTTTTATCTTCACCCGCAACTGATCTCATGAACAGAAATCCTTCAAAAATCTCGAAACTTCTTGAAGATCAAGGTGATGCAAAAAATGATCTGATAAAAAGCCTTGTGATGATCAGAGACGATATACTTTTAGTAAAAAGCGATAATCAAACCTTATTCACCCGGTATACAGACAGCCAGTATGAGGATAATTTCGGCCCTGGTGATTTTATGTATGTACAATCAGGTAAAACAGAGGTCTTTTTTGATCTCCGATATAAAAATGCTACCGATGCCCTTCCGGGTATGCTTTTATTGTTGACAATTGTTTTTGCTGTATTGATTTTAATGCTCGTTTACAGTCCTCATTTCGCCATGACAATTTCCGATCCCGTATTTGTAATGCTTAAAGGTATGAGAGATAAAGACTACAATCTCGAAGTGGATATTCCCGATAGATATAAACATGATGATATCTTTAGATTATCCGCTGTCTTCAACGACAAGTTTCTCACATTAAAAGCCAGAGAAAATGAAGAGAATAGTGATGGAGAAAGCATCATCAAGCTAGAGGATCTCGGAGACCTGTTCAGCTGAAATTTCATTTACTTTTATTTTCTTAATCTCAATAATCTTTGCGACCTCTGCCGGGACAATTAAACGAATTCGTCTCAGGGAGTCTGTAAATCCATCAACTACAGGACGTGTAAACACGGTATCAGACTCAAAGGGCAGTTCAAAGGATATTTTTGATGGTACATCAATCAGAACATCATATTTTCCAAGTTTTGTTCCTGTTATACCACTAATCTTCCCGTTGATAGATTCTTCAATTTGGGATTTATAATCAGTATCTGTCAGTTTCTGATGAAATTTTAAGTTTTTATCAAAACAAACATCTTCAACTACTTTAAAATTCCAAGGTGATTCAGCTTTGGTCACGAGATTCAGAATTTCTTCATCGCTGTCAGAGCAGAATTTGTGGAAGTCATGGTCATTCATTCTATAGAGCTTTTCTTTATCGAGCAGATCATGCTTTAGAGCTTCATAAATTGATTTTCTGATAAGAGCTGTAGAAATCCTTACAGATTTGTGCCAGTAGACAGATTTGTACATCAGGTATTTTGAAAAAAGTACATTTTCCAAAGCAGAAGTCCCTTTTTCACTAATAGCAATACCATTTTTTGTCGGATAGATCTGAGAGATTACAAAATCGATATCCTGAATCCCATAGGGAACTCCACAGAAATAGGCATCTCTATTGAGGTAATCGAGTTTATCGGGATCAACGGGTGAAGAAAGAAGATTCCTGAAAAAAATTATTTCACTATTTCCAGAGTATTCATTCTTTCTGTCAATTATAGCTGCAGTAAGATCGGGATCAGTATTAGCAGAATCTTTTATAATTTCCCTGATTGATCCCTCTCGTATAATTGAACCGGATAATTCCTCGTGATCTTTCAGAGGAAAATCCTGAAGTGCGTGTGCATGGGGGAAATGCCCGATATCGTGTAGAAGAGCAGCGCAGAGGAAAGCTTTAACTCCATCCAGTGTCAGTGGCGGGCATTTTTCAGAAATTATAATGGCTTTGATCATCTGTCTGGCCAGATTAAATACCCCAATGCTGTGGTTCAATCTCGTATGAATAGCTCCCGGGTACAGGTTGCTGGCGGGGCCAAGTTGCCTCAAGCCGTCAAGAAAGCGGAAATCCTCGTGATTTATAATATCTCTGTGTCCCTTTGTCATATAGATGTGTTTCCACAAAGGATCTCTGACCGGAACGGTAAATTGGTCATCAAGGTAGTTTAATATTTCAGAACGCATGATTTATTACTCCCATTTCCAATAATAGAAGCCATTACTGGAAATTACCAGTACACCTTTCTTGACTGGATAAAAGTTAACAGTTCATAATATGGACACATGTTTAAAACAAAAATACTTTATGTAATAATCATAATATTTATATTTCCGGGGTGCAGTAAAAAAGCGGATTCCGATGAGCAGAAACAAGAAATTGCCCAAAATAAAATTGAACTCAATCTGGACACTCCAGATACTTCTTCCACTCAACAGAACAGGGAACAACCTGCTCCGCAGCAACAGAGCGTTGAAGTCGATAGGGCATCGAATTTTTATTTAAGCGGTAGAACTGAGTTGTTATCGATTCAGTCCGGGAAACCAATATTTGCCAAAGATTTTCTATTCGGAACTTTGTACGATGATTATTCAGCGACTGCAGAAGAAAAAAAAATAATAGGGACATGCAGAGCTTTTTTTGAAACTGTAAATGAGGGCAATCCGGACTACAATTTAGTCGATTCGATGTGGATTGTGGAAATGAAGGATTACATCGATTATTTTATTTTGGGAAAGATTCCATTTGAAAATGTGATTTTCGGAAAACCGAAAATTGCAGGAATAGAAACGGAATTCAGAATTCGTATATATCCCGGGAATATACCCGCTTATATCTATTTATTGAAAAATGAAGAAAACATATGGTTATTAAGTGGATTGGAAATGGAACTAAATATTGAAAAAAACGAAGAGAATCAGGAAAAATGGTTTCCTTCCATCAGCCCTTCGCCTTTCGGATATTAATCATTAGCTATTCACCGATAGTGATGCCTTTTTGTTTTTTGGGATAGGTTTTACCTACAGCGACACAATTTGCTTTTTCAGTGAAAACAACACCTTCATTCCAGAACTCAAGAGCCGCAAACATGGCGTTTCCACCATCGTGATAGTCACTTTCTTCAGTGGTATATGCGACATAATCGGCAAGACCTTCAAAATCATTGTTCTGAAGACATTCCTGACGTTTGGCGTTGAAATCATTCCATTCATCAATCTTGGTGAATCCTGCCCCTTCGTCTTCTACAACCAGTCTGGTTTCTTCCTGAGAGAAGAAATACCACACTTTGATCTTTTTATCGGGATCACTTTTGTTTCCGTGTTTTACAGCATTTTTAATTAACTCACTGATTTGCTGTTCCAGAAGATTCAATTCTTTGATTTCCGGAGGAGCTTTCTGAACAATCAGCAATGTGAAATACCTGATTTGTCTGAAATCGCTGGGAAATTCCTTATAAAACATTTTATCTGTATTAAAAAGTGAATGATCATTATCTTTTAAAATTATTTTGGACATTTTTTTTACCTCAATTATACGTTTTTCATTAGTTCAAGAGCTTCTTGTACAGTTCCGGCAAGTGGCAGGTATCCTGTTAATTTAGTCAGTTCGATTACTTTTTTTACTGATCCGCGAATATTACTGATATAGAGATGCAGGTTACTTTTTTTCAATGTTGAACATATAAATATCAGAGCTCCAATACCACTGGAATCTATGTACTCTACGTTATTCAGGTTGATTATGAATTTGTTGACTTTTTTGTCGAGCATTTTAATCACAAGATCTTTAAGCTTATAAGAATTGTAAAGATCCATTTCTCCATTTACATCAATGATGTAAATGTCATTACTTTTCATTATTTTTAATTCCAAATTAATATCCTTTCAGTAAAAGTTTGCTTATGCCTTGGAGAATACTAGGCTGATGTTTAGATTTGTACTTACTTCGCGATTTTACCATTGCTTAAAAGTGACAGTCAAGAAAGAATTGTTTTATCATTTGTTCTTTAATCTCATTTTTATCATTGTGCCGTCTTTTTTAGGAGAATTGTAAGGCACAGCATTCCCATTAATTTCAAAAAAATTGAGTTCAAATTCATCAAAAGTTTTTTTTGCATTGAATAAACCGGTTCCAAAGCGCTTGTAATTGTATTTTTCTCTGTAATCCTGAAAATTTTTGCCGTTAATATCAATAGCGGATACGGGATCGTTCAGATTAAAAGGCAAAGTTTCAACATCAAAACCTTTTCCTCTGTCGCGAATGATTATTTGAAGGTCTTCATTTTCAATTGAGAATCTGATTTTTACCGGATCTGAAATGTTATTTTCATTATGAGCGCAAATCGAATTATTAATCAGTTCAATAATGGAGTGGATGAGAAGGTCTTTGCTGATTTTTATCCCAGGGACGTCTATTCTGCTCATTATTTCAAAAATGGTGCTGAGTTCTGATTTGCAATTTATATTGAAGTTAATATGTTTGTACTGTTTTTCGTTTATCAGAATATGGTGCATACCTAATTTATAATGAATATTTATGGAGAGTTCAATCAATGTTTTACCTGCAAGTCGAGATAACCAATTATAAGCAGTTAAAAAGGATCATTCCCGAGTTGATTGAACCATTGCTGAAAGATATCGATGATATCATCTCCTCCGAAGGAGGGGAGAGCCATGAAACACTGATGGGGCTTTATTCTTTTTATTCGACCTTTAGAGAAACATCTCTGACAGTTGTAAATTGTGCCTTTAAAATCTATAAAAAACTTAATGAAATAGCAGATAAACTATTTGGATATTCTATAATTATTTCCGACTCCCTTTGGATAGATGAAGAATTGGAAAACAATATTAGAAATTTTATCTATAAGATACCTCAGGAAAACAGCATGTGGTTGTTTGAAGACAAGAAAAATATACTGGGAAAACACATCACCACTGCTAAAATTAAAGGTCTTACGCTTATCAGCGATCAGAAAGAGGAAGCACCGGGGACTGAAGAAAGATTGAGACGTTTCTGTAAAAGAGATGCGCATATTGAAAGCATAATTGATATCGTAAAAGAGACAAATGATTCATTTACAGAGAACCCTATTATCCATATCCGTGGTCCAAAACACACAGGGAAAGAATACAATCTGGATGAATCTCTGAAAATCCTCTGCAAGGATGATGATATTCCAGTTCTGTTTCTTACCACGTGTAACAGTCAGAATCCCCTCGATCCATTCATATGGAGTATAAATGATGAAATAGAAGAGAATGTCTCTCAGTATCTCGATAACGGAGAATTGGATATGTGGAGGGCAATGTCCTCTGAAATGAATCTTTTTAAAAATTCCTGGGGCGCTGAACAGTGTAGTGATTATGTAAATAAAGATTTCTTTTCACTTTATACATTGTATTTGAAAGCGTATATCAAAATAAGAAAAGAACATGGTCTGATTCCGATTATAATCTGTAAAAATATGGATTCCTGGAATAGGGAAAGTGTTCGAATGCTGAATAGTGTCTTTCAGATTTTTGTAAACCGCAGTGGTCTGATTCCCATTTGCATCAGTAGCGAAGCTTTATGGATTGATGATATAAAAAATATCTCCTCGAGGACAATCCATTTCAAACCCTATATGGTCGATGATTTGAAAAAGAGAATCGATTCTGCTTTTTATGATATTCAGATTGATGAAAAAGACATATTCACTTTGTACAAAAAAAGTAATGGTTTGACCATTCCCATGTTTCACTCCCTGCTATCAATTCTTGAAACAGGCCACATTTATGAAAGCGGGAATCCTTCACTGGGTGTTTTATCGGGATTTGATGATTTAACTCTTAAACTACTCTATCTGATCTATATTTCCGAAGGGCTTATACCGAAAGATGATTATTCTGAGTTTTTCGAAATAAGAGGATTCAGCAAAATGAAAATTAAAGAGAGGTTGGATCATCTCTACATGCTTTATTTTATTGTGGGAAGTGAATATCCGAAACCGGTTTTTCCCAATCTTGTAGGCCTGATTGAACGAACAATATCCAAACCGGTTACAGAACTGATTAATGGATTCACAAATCATCTTTTTTCCATGTGGGAGAAAGGAAAGCATCTCAATATTGAGAATCTGTTCAGAGTCATTCTTAACTATGGCCAGATTGGTAAAAGTCTGCAGGTCTACTCTGTTTTACTCGATCGTTTTTTGAATAATAAACAGTCGACTCTTGCAAATTATTATTTAAGTGAAAGCTTCTATAAGAGTAGCGAACTGTCAGTCGGAGAAAATGATGCCTATAAAAATATTGTTTTTTCAGGAAAGATGCGTCTGGCTCTTCTCAATGAAAATTACAAAGAGGTTCAGTCCATTATCAGTGATATCGAAATTTTGAAGGTCCATAAAAAATCGGCTTTTTCCTCTCATGCTTCATTGCAGTATTCCATTTATATGAATAGTCTAGGTGATTACAGTAGAGGATTGAATCTGGCCAAAGAAGCTCTTTTCGGTTTCCAGCAGTCCGGGGACAGTGTCGGTGAAGCCAAAGCCAATATAGAGCTGGCAACATCTTTGCTGGGCCAAGGTAAAATCAGAACATCTCAGGATTATTTTGAGATCTCAAGAAGAGCCAGTTTTCAGTCAAAAGATCTGCTTTGCCAGATCAGAAGTTCATTTTTCAAATCTCTTTCCGATTTTATTTTCGGGAACATTCCAATGGCATTGAGAGGTGTCAGTGATATTCTCTCTGTTGCAGAAAAAGCAGGAAGAAGAGAATGGCAGGTAATGATGATTCACCTTAAAGGGAGAATCCTCTTTGATCTCGGTCGATATCGCGATTGTGAAGATAATTACAAAGAGGGCATGACCATAGCTGAAAAATATGCGATGAATGATGCTGTAAAGCTTCTGAAAAGATGGAAAGCCAGATCCCTGATTTATAATGAGCGATACAAAGATGGTATAGATATCCTCAAAGAGATGGAACAGACAGATGAATCTCTTTTTTTCCTGGCAGAAGCAGCATATTTCGGAAGACGTGAGGACAAAGCTCTCGAATATATAGATAAAGCGGGATCTCTATACACAAGAATTATCAATATTCCAGGTGAAACACCCTTATGGAGAGATGGGTTTTCATCAATAGAAGGTTATTCTCTGTCCAGGGAAAGTGAATCCGATGTACTTTTGAATCAGATACATGCTTTTAAGCTTTTTCTGTCCGGAATAACTGGTGACCTAAATAATGCGGTATTGGGCTTTTCCGAATTGACCGGGAAATATGATAAGCAGAACTCCAGTCATTATTTCTATAAATACTTCTATCTCTATTCTTCCATACTGCCAGATTCATTCAATGAAGATGAAAAGAGGCTGAAGATATTATCAAATTCTGTTAAGCTTTTACAATCGAGAGCCGGTAGATTTGATGATCAGAAAATGAAGCACTCTTTTCTCAATTACAATTACTGGAACAAAAAGATAACCGGTGAATCGATAAAAAGAAATTTCATCTGATCAGGACTACTTGTCCAAGTTATTTTATAAAACTATAATTTTTATATGGTTAAAGAAAAAATCTCAGGAAAAGCTGAGATTCTCAGTTTTTTCAAAGATAGAAATATAAGCTATTTGTCCAGAACCCGGATACAATGGAAACCGCTGCTTAAGAGAAAACTTGACAAAAGCCCCTATTACAAGGCGAATATCGATGAATTTCGCGAACTTGACTCGCGTTATGGAGCTCAAATTGACGCGAGTTACATCGCCCCAGTATATATAAAGAAAATAAGTGATAAAGTCGGTTATGGTCTCTTTGCTGCAAAACAGATTGGCAAAGGTGATTTCATTGGAGAATACACAGGTGTTATAGGGATCAGTGAAGAGAATACCGAAGTATTTGATGACGGATCTTATGAAACTGATTTCTCCTGGGACTATCCCGATGAAACGGGCGGCACGGTACTTGAAATTAACGGACGCCTGGAGGGCAATGAACTCCGCTTTGTAAATCACAATCGCCTGAACAATCTCGATGTAGAACATACACTTCACAAAGGTCAATGGTTGATTTTCTTTGTTGCGAAAAAAGATATTGCAGCAGATGATCAATTATTTGTTTCCTATGGAGATGAATACTGGAGTGGTGGATTCCGTCAGTTGGAAGAAATTGAAAATGGAGAGGAGCCAGCCAGATGAAATTTCCCGGTAGAAGAAAAACAAAACACTATTTCCCTGTAGGCACCAAGGGAAGAGTCCCTCTCGATTACTCTCAGATCAGTATGGATCAGAATTATATTGTAGGAATAGAACAGCTTCTAATTGATGTAGAGGTCAATGTCAGTGATGATTTTCTAAGCGAATACGGTATCACAAAAGGCCAGTCCATGGTTCTCGATGATCAGAAAGTTGAACATATTTTCTCAGCATTGAAACCCGAACAGATCGTTGCCGAATTCGCCGGTGGTACAATAGGAAATACACTGCACAATTACTCAGTATTGACTGATGACCGATCAGTACTCCTTGGGACCATCAGTGAAACCATGTCGGTGGGAGATTATGCTTTTAAATATGTCTGCCATACGAGCAGCCATGTCAGTTTTTCCTATCTTCAGCCTATTCAGGGGAAAATGGCCAGGGCTATCTGTTTCATCACTCCCGATAAAGAGAGAACCTTCTGCATAAGCAAAGGCATTATGAATGATCTGGACTCGTCATATATTAAAGAAAAACTTATAGCTGAGAGTGCCGCTTTGCTCATTACCGCTTATTTGTTGAGAGACGAAGATGCACCCATTTTTCAGGCAACGTTAAAGGCCGTGAAAATAGCAGGAGATAATAATGTACCTGTTGTTCTCACAATGGGCACCAGTTTTCTGATAGATGAGAAAAGGGATTTTCTTCATTCCTTTATCAGTGATTATGTCAATGTTGCCGCAATGAATGATGATGAAGCCTATGCTTTGACAGGGTTCAAAGATCCTCTATTAGCTGGTGAATCAATATTAGAGATAACAGACCTGACACTGATTACTGTGGGGTCTGAGGGATTGTATTTATGTGGATATGTCGATAGGGAACTGGCAAGAGAAACAAATGATATGATACACAGCAAATCTATTGCAGAATACAATAAATTCGAATACAGCCGGGCTATGATGAGAAAAGACTGTAAAGATCCTCTGAAGCTCTATTCTCACATCAATCCCTTTATGGGTGGTCCAGGGCAAATCAAAAACACGAATGGAGCTGGCGATGCAGCACTGGCTGCACTTTTACACGATATCAGTGCAAATGCCTTTCATTGTAAACTTCAGCCTTCGTCTCCTAAGCATTCGGCACCTTTTCTCACATATTCCTCACTCCATCAGATCTGCAAATACGCCAATAGAGTCAGTTTTGAGGTCCTGATACAGAATTCTCCCCGTTTATCGAGGGGACTGCCTGATAAAGAGGAGAATTTATTGGATGCCTACTGGGAATTATAAAAAATTTATACTTATAAGAATAGAATTCTAGTAAATATATGCTTCGATCAATTTGAGTGTTGCATCCATCCCTTCTTTATGAACCCTTTCGTAACCGTGTGATGCGGAAACTCCAGGTCCGATCAGCCCGTGTTTCAGGTTGGCTCCGGCAAATATAGCTGCACTGGCATCGGATGAGTAAAAGGGATAAATATCTACTGCGTAATTCAGTTTCTCACGCTCTGCAAAATTGATCAGAGCTGTTGTGACATCATAATTATAAGGTCCGCTTGAATCTTTGGCACAGATCGATACTTTGTATTCATCTGTACCAAGATCATCACCGACAGCGCCCATATCTACAGCCAGTATTTCTATGGCATCTTCAGGTAGAGCCGCCGCGCTACCATGACCGGTTTCTTCATAATTTGAGAAGAGCAAGTATACTTTCCTGTTTAATTTCTCCGGCTCGAGAGTCCTTGCGATCTCCAGAAGGATAGCCGCTCCGGCTTTATCATCGAGATGTCTGCTTTTAAGAAATCCAGATTCTGTTTCAGTTGTGCAGGGATCGATGCTTATGAAATCTCCGGGACTGATTCCCAGATCATAAGTTTCATCGGCGCAGAATACCTTTTCATCGATGACAATTTCCAGGTTAGAGTCATCGCGTTTTTCTTCTCCCAGCTTCTTATTAACATGAACTGCGGGATTTACAGCTTGAAAAGTGCCGCTGTATTCTCTGTTGAGTCTTCTGCTGTGAATAACACAATTCACTCCCTCAAGGAAATACTCGGGATATCCACCGATTTTTGAAATTCTTAGTCTGCCATTGGGTTTTACAGAACGGACCATTGCACCAAGAGTATCTATATGAGCAGATAATATGAGGGGATTTCCATCTCCTCCTAATTCTATCAGGACAGATCCTTTATTGGTCAATTGAGCTGAATATTTATATTCTGAAAGTTTTTTCATTATGTAATTTGCTGCATTGGCAGTAAATCCTGTAGGGCTTGGTATATTGCAGAGATTTTTAGTTTCTGTGAATAATTTACTCATTTTTATTACCTGCTTCAAATATTAAATATTACATAAACATATTATATAATATAAGAGAATACTTGTTTTTTTTGAGGTTTTATGGTCATATGTGCCGATAAAAGAGGGGAGTAAAGGTACCTTAATGAGAATTAGAGCAAAAATTATCTCCATTGTTCTGCCACTAATTATAGTCACTCTGACACTGGCAGGTTTCAGCGCATATTTCGCTTCCACAACAGGAATTTCGGAAATTGCGAGAAATTTTCTGGGATTTAAAGCGGAAGAACTGGAAAAATATACAGAAAATCAATGGAAACTCCTCGTCGATAATAATTTTACCGACCGACTGGATATGGTAGAAGCCACGAAATCGGGTGTTGAAGCTTTTGCCTATAGTATAATTCGCAGCAATACAGAACAGATAATGGCATTCAATAGTGAAGGCAAATTGGAAATGCAGACAGGTGATCTCGAAATTTCATCTATTGAACTAAGACAGATCCGGATTCTGATCAAAGAACAGTCAATTGATCTTCAGGATATCACTCTCGGCGGAATTGACCGCGTCGGAAAAGGATTCTGGTTTGAACCTTTCCAATGGTATCTGTTTATTACAGAAGAGCGCGATACTTTTTACTCATCAGTCAACCGTATAACAACTCAGACAATAATCATTATTGCAGTAGGTGTTGTCGTTGCCGTTATCATGCTTGCCTGGTTGGCCCACTATCTGACAAAACCCCTGAACAATGTTATCAATACGATGAAAGAGATCATTGCCGATAATGATTTATCCCGTCGTGTCCAGGTTGAATATAATGATGAAACAGGTGAACTGGCTCATACTTTCAACCTCATGTCAGAAGAACTTGAAGGGGCGTATACCAAAATTAAAGAATTTGCCTATCAGGCTGTTGTCTCCCGTAAAAAAGAAAGAAAGATAAGGAATATGTTTGAAAAATATGTTCCACAGGATCTCATAAACACCTTATTTGAAAATCCCGAGTCTATGCTCGTAGGTAATAACAGACATTTATCTATCCTTTTTTCCGATATTCGCTCTTTTACAACTATTTCTGAAAGAATGGCTCCCGATGATCTGGTTAATTCACTCAATCGTTATTTTGAAATTATGGTTGATCTCATAATGGATAAAAATGGTATAGTTGATAAATATATCGGTGATGCAATAATGGCTTTTTTTGGTGCTCCCGTTGCTTATGAAAATGACACTCATAATTCCGTTCTCGCCGCACTCGAAATGGTCGACGGTATTAAACGCTTTAATCTGGAGCAGGTAAAACTTGGCAAACCGGAGTTTTTAACAGGTATAGGTGTCAATTACGGAGAAGTAACTGTCGGAAATATCGGTACAGATAAAAAAATGGATTACACAGTAATCGGAGATGCAGTAAACCTGGCTTCCAGGCTTGAAGGCCTCACTAAGGAATACGGTCAGGATCTGATTATTTCTGAAACCCTTTACAACGAAGTGTCTGATAAAGTAACATGTCGATTTCTCGATACTGTAGCTGTAAAAGGAAAGACAAAAGGGGTCAAAATCTATTCTGCAGTTAAAAAACTCGATGATAATGAGAGGAAGGGCTGGGATATTCATGCAAGAGGTATGGATTGCTTTTTGGACAGACAGTTTAAAGAGGGAATTGCCTGTTTTGATCAGGTTCAGAAACTGATTCCCGGAGATAAGGTTTCGAAGATGCTGTCTGAAAGGTGTTATGATTACCTGGAAAATCCGCCACCGGAAAATTGGGATGGTGTAAAAGTGATGAAAACAAAATAAGGTGTTATATTTGAGTAGAGAGAGTGTGTCCTATGAGTAGTAAAAAATATCTCGTAATTTTAATATTATTATCTGTAATATCTTTTTCTCTTTATTCAGAATCTGCCGCGCTGGTTTTAATGAGTCTTTCCATAACAGATGAAGCCGAGTACAACGATACGAAAGTACAAATCGAAAAACAGATTATCAAAGAACTGAAAAGACAGAATCTGGAATACCGCGATAAAAGTTATGTAACTTCCACTATCAGTGAAATGGGTCTCGAAGGAGAATTGCTCATTGAGGAAACTGCTGTATATAAGCTTGGCAAAGAGGCGGATGTTCCCGTTGTAATTACCGTTGAAGCTAAGGAAAAAGAGAATTTTCTTGAATTTATAATTAAAGCATATGATATCGAGGGTAATCAGGAGATTGCCTCAGACAGAAAAGTCAGCCGTTCATCTGTTACAAGATACATTATGATCAATTCATCGATCAGTTATGTAACGGACAAAATTACTGGGGAATATGGCATCGAGTCTATTATCGAAGATCCGAAAGTAAGGAAAATCACCTTTATTGCCAACCAGGAGGGCATGAAAGTCTATATGCCTGATGGCGAATACCTTGGTGAAATAGTCCATTCCATTTTAAATGTAACAGATCGCGAATTCGAAATAGGCACTCAGCTGCTGATAACCAAGAAATTGAAAGGGCACAGGGATCATGAACAGCTGATCACTCTCGATGACGAAAGATCTGCTGTCCCGCTATCAGATTTGATAAAGGCAAAAACAATTGGGCTTGAGTTCAACTGGACTTATATGCAACTGATGGGACTGGGTACGGGAATCCGCTATTATCCTATTCCAGATTGGATGTACGTCAGTTTCGATAGTTATTTTAATCTACAGAAGGACTTTTCAGCTTCAAATGGTGCTGAAACCGTGCACAGTGACATGCGGTTACTTCTCGGGTTGTATCTGGGGCTCGGACCGGAAAAAATCTTTCGTGTCAGTGTATCTCTGGGTGGAGGTATCATTTTATCTTACCCACTTGATAGATCCGGAGTATATTATGATTTTTATATCAGCCCGATAAATATATCTCTTGAATTGAATTTTGATGATTGGAGTTTCTATTTGCGGCCGGAGATGAAGATAGCCCTGGGAATAGGTGATAATTCACTTCACGAAGGTGGGATTGTCTTATCCGATTCTAATATTCCGAATATCTCCCTGGGAGTTTTAAGAAAATGGTAAAGAAACTTCTATTGATAACAATTGCAACATTTTTACTCAGCTCTTGTGCATTTTTCGGCGCTTCCATGTTCTCTATGGCCACTTCCGAAGAGATTTACTGGATTATAAATTCAGGCGATATACGTGATTTTTATATTCTTGATAATGGTGATGCTGAATCAGAACCACTACTTATACTTGTTGTTCAGGATGGACCGGTCAAGGTGCTGATATTCGATACTGCTCTGAATATCAGAGGGTATATGGAAGATGGGGTAGATGGTGTCTCTACAGATGGTGTCGGTTTTGTTGATCACAATGGCGATTATGTAATCGGTCAGACAAAAATCGGAAGAAATGGTTCGACAGAACCTGAAGATATCAGTTTTGTACCTGTTCCGGGTATGGGAATGAATAGCTGGATCAGCAGTTATGTACATACAGATGATGTCAAATATTACCTGAAAGTAGATAATACAGGGAATCTGGAAGCTTATAACGAATCATGGGCCTGGTTCGATGGACAGTTAATCGGAAATTATAATCATATAGTTATCAATCAGAAAGAAATGAATTTCTCAAGTGCTGTATTCGCGGAGCAGAGCGGGAATCTTTTTGTATATACGAAAGAGGAAATATTCAACTTTGCTGATAACATTTCTGTTTTGGATTTTTCTATTGAAACTCCGACTTTCTCGATTACAGATACGGAACTGACTCAATGGGTAACCAGATGTTCAAAAGGATATTTTGTATCAAACTATGATGCGTATTTTTTATATGACGAATCCGGGGTGTTAACTGAAACTATAAACTACAGAGACGGCAATAAGGAAATCACAACAATCGATTATGAATGTGATTTTTACTATATACTCGACCGGAATAAGGGCATTATCAGAAAGGAGAGAGTTCCTTTTTAAGGAATGGAAAAATTGAAAGGCTTACTACAGAAAGCGGAAACAGTTCTAGTACCCCAATCTCAACCCCCTGCACAAGCAGAAGATTCCATTATATCAAACGAGGAACAGACGGATATTCTGAAAGAAATTGATAGAATAACCGGACAGAGCCGAATAAGTGTTACCCCGGATCTCTTTAAAATCAGTGCCTTAAAAAATGGTGTGTTATTTCCATTACTTGTCAATCTTGTAGCTATTGCCATTCTCGGAGGAGGCATTTTTGCCACGAAATTTTATTTTGATATTAAAGATAAAGAGATGGTTCAGGCTTCAGTAGAACAGCAGTCGGCAGAAGGAAACCTGATCAAGGAAATAAAAAAAGAAACAGAAGAAAAACTGGCAGCAAAAGAGAATGAGATTCAGGATATTCAGGCAAATATGAATAGGATAGAATCTGAAAGACAGGCTCTTGAACAGGATATGACCAGTAAAATCAATGAAAGACAATCTCAGCTCGAAGAGGAAATGGAAGCCGCTTTGGCTGCTGAGAGAGAAAAACTCCAGGCACAGGGTGTTTCCACAGATAAGATTGACGAGCAGATTGCAGCGCTGAAACTCGAGCAGAATTCAATTTTTGAAGAAGAGCTTCAGAGTTACAGAGAAGAAGCGGAACTTGAAAAAATTGAATTGGAATCAAATCTCAATCAGTTGCAAAATGAATATAATAGTAAATTGGTATCGATAAATGAGGAACGGGCGAAAATTGAAGCGGAAGCTCAGACGCGGGAAGCTGAGCTGACTGAGAGAATGGAAGCCCGAACCAGAGAGCTGGAAACGGAAAAAACCGCAGCGCAGCAGGAACTTCAGAAACTGACAGAATCTCAGGAGCAGGAAAGTCTTGTTGAAAATCAGATCATAGGTTTTTACAAATCCATAGAAGATGAAATTAAAGATGGCGATCTGGATAATGCCTCTGTTGAACTGAAAAATCTGGAAAATTACCTTTATGATGAATCTGTCACCAGCCTTACGGGAATAAGCAAGCGAAGAGAGATTGATTTATTTGTTATTGATTCACTTTCGAAACTTATAGAATCATCAAGAATAAATCCACAGGAAGAGCTCGATACAATGTCACTTATCGATGCTGCAGAAAGACTGAAAGAGATTCAACAGATTGTACAAAATGCCGATCAACAGCTCGCAGTCGGAAATAATGAAATGGCCGATCTTATGTATCGCAGCGCATTGGAGAAAATCCCTGAAATTAATAAAAGTCATAGATTTTTTCTGGATTCAATGGAATCTGAACTGGAACTTGGTTATGATCAACTGTCAGATATTCAGGGGCGTTTTGATCAGCTTCAGCAACTTAATAGTGACAGAGAGGCTGGGGTTTCCAGTTTTCTGACTGATGCAGATCGAAATTATCAGTCTGGGGATTATAGCGCTGCTGTTGATTCTTATAAAAATGCTTTTGAAGCAACAGGTTATGATAATATGGATCGGGCAGCTGATCGAATGATTGAATCTGGAAATACCATTGCTATCGCACCCTTTAAAGAAAAATTATCAGATATGACGGAAGAAGTGGAATCACTTCAATCATATAAAGATAGTTCTCTAAATGAGCTGCAGACTCTGGAATTTGATCTGGCACAGAAAGAAGAAGAACTGAATACAATAAACGAAAAATATATAAATACCGATTCTGATGTCGATTCATTAAGTGAAAAAGTTCAATCCAGTGAAGTAGAGCTGGCATCAATAAACGATAAGCTGGAGTCAGAAAAGAACCAGGTCGTCCTGCTGAAAGATCAGCTTGAACAACAGACTGAAGAAATATCAACTTATGAGCAGAGAATCGAAGAATTGAAACTGGATCTCGAAAACGAACAGAGAAAGGCTTCAACCAGTAACGAAGACAGTCTGATTATTGATAAAGAGATCGCCGAACTGACGACTTTAAAAGCACAGCTGAACCGTCTTAATAAAAGTTATACTGATTTTGAACTGATGGCGGATAACCTTGAAGACAATATAAAAGGTGATGCAGAAACTATTGAAGCCATGTACGATTTTTTCGAAGAAGATGCAGTTGAAGATGTTATGCCCGGTATCAGCGATTATCTGCGTTCATTCAGTAATGTGTATATCACAGCTGGAACAGAGATCGGCCTCTATGAAAGTGTTTCTCTTTTTTATGATTTGAACAGTTTGAATACAAACAGAGAAAAGAGGCAGCTCTTAAGAGCAAGAAAGGATGATTACCAGGATAATGAAGCTATGGTAGAATTGATAAATCAGATTGAAAAAACGATGGGACAGGACGAATAATATGAAAATTTCCACAATTAAACCATTGAGTCTACTCCTCTTGTTTGTTTTAATCTTTCAGGTGAGTTCGCTTTATTCTCAGGAAAATACCGATGAAACTCCCGAAGAGATTGCAGAAGTTGAAAGTCCTGTTCCAATAAAGAAAGGGAATTTCAATTTTTATGTTAATAATAATCTGATTTTTCTACTCTCCGTTGATGGTGGATTCGGATTCGGCGAGACTTTAAATTTTCAATATTTAACCCCGTTCAATCTTGCATTCGGTCTCGAAGCAGGTTATTATGGCGCGAAAAGTGAAAATGATAATAATGGTGGAATGATAATCGGTGGATTTTCGCTTATACCACTTTATGCTGTAGCAGAATATAATTTTAAACTTATAGAAAATTTTTACATATCTCCGGTCTTTAAATTCGGCGTGGCTTATACCAGTGCCCGTATAAATGGCTGGATCGGCGGATCTGCTTTCTCCATGGTCTTTGAAGGTGGAGTGAGGGCCAAAGCCTTTTTAAACGGTGGATTCCTGATACAGGGGAATATCTGTTATGGCGGCCTGATCGAAAGTTCCGGGATAATCAGTATGATTAATATAGGTTTTGGATTCGGATTTTAACTATTAAGTTTTTATATATTTACATTTGAGAAAGGTGAACACTCTCTATGAAAAAGACACTTTGCAAACAATTTATCTCTTTGTTGGTTCTTATCAGCTCATTTCTACTGGGTTCCTGTGATAATTATTTCCATGATGTTATGGGGTTTGTGAACGAAGAGAATCGAAATAGCAGCAATGAGGATTATTCCGGTCCCGATCCCCAAAGGATTTATGTTGGCGGAGAGTTCAGTTTCACCCAAGATTCATTACCACATCGCTCATTTGCCGTACTCGGTCCCGATGGTAATTTAGTTCCGGATTTTCTTAAGGCTGATCAATTTGGTATTACCGGAACAGGAAAATCTGTAAAAACAATCGAGCTTACTGATGAATTTATCTATGTTGGTGGAGATTTCAGTGGTTATGCATTAACTATAGATGAAATGACTGTATCTGCTGGTTACCAGATGATTCAAAGGTATTCTTATATTGGAGATCTCGATACGTCTTATATGCCTGCATCAGGTTTAGCACAGAATTTCATCAATACAATCTATCCTATGAATAATGGGAATCTGCTTATAGGTGGAACATTTAATGATTTCACCTCCCCATATTTAACTATGCTTGATTCCAATGGAACCGATCTTTCCGCTCCCGATCCTATTAGTGCTGGTGGAGTGTCTGTAAACAGCATTATTGCAACAGAAGACGAATCTCTGATATTTCTCGGAGGTGACTTTTCAGACATTGATGTCAAAAGCGGATATGAGAATTATGCAGTATTGGATAATTCAGGAATTGCAGTACCTGCTAATACGTTAATTCCCTCAATTACAAATACCGGAATAAATGATCTTGTTTTAACAGATGATGGAACTCTATATATTGTGGGAAGTAATGGAGGAACCGGTTTTCTTAAAAAGTTTGATTTTAATGGAGACGAATTTATTGAGGATTCTCAATTTGAAACTAATTTTACAAATGATATAAATCCTAACACACAATTTACATTCCTTAGCACTGTCAATGTTGATGAGAAAGGAATGGTTTATGTCGGTGGGTATTTTAAGGGATTCGTAGACACTAATGGTAGTGAGCATGCCGGAATTGTTAGATTGACAACTAATGGGTATATTGATCCTACTTTTCAATTGAATTTTACCGGAGCAAATCCTACAGTTCACGACATTGAGTTTCAGCGGAATGGCAAAATTCTCATTGGCGGATTGTTTACTTATGTTAATGGAAATATGAACAATGACGATTCCGGTAATGGAATTCTCAGAGTTTTTAGAAATGGAGAAGTCGATTCCAGCTTTGAAAAATTCGCTATTGGAGATGGTAATGATCCAGGTCCATATGCAACAGTATTTGATATTGCCATACAGGAAGTCCCTTTAGACTAATAGAAATCAGGAATTCCCAATCAGAAAGTAATATAATGAAAATATGAAGAAGTTTAGGGTAAATCGGAACTTTTTTATATTTTCTCTTTTGATCTTTTCTTTAATCCTTGTTTCCTGTGAGGATTTCTTCCATATTACCGGAAATATTATTAATGAAAGCAATGCATACGTAGACACTGAACCTGTCAGAATTTATATAGGTGGTAATTTTAATTACACTATGGGCGCTTCCGATAGGGAAGCTCTTGTTGTCACCGATGGATATGGAAATTTTGACTATGACTTTTTTAATGAATCCCAAGGCGGTGTCTATACTGATGGTTCAGCATCAAAAGGCATAAGATCAATTGAACTGATAAATGATAAAATTTATATAGCGGGTGACTTTGAGGGGTACAGGTTTGATAATGTCAGCCCCAGAGATGATAACTATCAGATGATGCAGAGATATAGTTCCGATGGATCACTTGATACATTATTCACTCCATTGCCGGCTGTTTCAGTTACCAATGCCAATGTGTATTCGTTAAAACCAATGAATGACAACACAATCATTATCGGAGGATCATTTTCCGGCGGGATCAATTCATATCTTGCCAGAATCAATAATGATGGTTCTGAGAATCCTACAGTCCCTCTTATCACTACAGGAACAGAAGTCCGTTCTTTATATTCAGATCCCGATAACAATTTTCTAGTGATTGGAGGACTTTTTACAAATATTACACCCTATGCAGCTCAGAATCTGGCTGTTGCCGCAGTTGCCAGCAGTTATCTGGTTCTCGATCCTTTGGATGCAGCTACAGTTCTGCAGGCTCCGGTAAACTCCGGTATTTCAGATATCGATATCTCTTTAGGGGGAGATCTTTATCTGGGAGGTGATAATGCCGGGCAGGGGCTGATCGCAAAATATGAGTACAACGAAGGACTAAGTCAGTTTGTTTTTAATGCTGATTTCGAGAATCAGTTTTACAATATTGAGCTCTTCCGTACTGACAATACACCACCTTCCCCTTTTAACAGTGTCAATGTTGTCAAAGCAGATCTCTATGGAAATGTACTTGTCGGTGGCAATTTTAACGATTTACAGGATTTTATAGGCAATAAACACAATAATATCGTCAGGCTTTTACCTAGCGGTATGATTGATCCTTCTTTCAGGCTTGATATCGATGGTCCTGTCTATGATATTGAAATACAGCAGAACGGTAAAATCCTTGTAGCCGGGGCGTTTTCAATGGTGAATAACAATGGAATAGATAGAGGAATTGTTCGTGTAGAAACATATGGTGATATCGATTGGGAGTTTAATACTTCTCTATTCCCTGAAGCATTTGGAGCTTTGGGCCCCATTTATACAATCGCGGTACAAGAACAAACAGAATAAATGGTAATTCCCACTTATAGTATTATAATGTATTTATGAGCTGTTCAAAAAAACTCTTTTTTTTGATTTTGTTTATTCCTCTTCTTTTTTCTTCCTGTGCTGATATTTTCCATAATGTAGCCGATGTTATCAATTTTGTGAATGAACAGAATTCACCTGATCCTAAACGGATTTTTATAGGTGGTGATTTCTACTATACATCGGGAGGGGTGCCTCGAGAAGCATTTGCCGTTATAAGTGAGGAAGGTTTCATTGAAGATGGTTTCTTGCAGGATCCAAATACGGGACTGACAATGGGTTCTCCTAATCTGGGTGTCCGTTCTATTAAAATTAATAATGACTATATTTATGTCGCAGGCCTTTTTTCTGAATATTATGATGGTGCTGTTGCTGATCCGAATTTTAAAATCCTTCAAAGATACACTCTGGATGGACAGTTTGATTCCAGTTACTATCCTGCTGGCGCAACATCAGGAATTACAGCAAATCCCGAATTGTATTCTATTCATGTTCTGGATAATAATGAGGTAATTGCAGGTGGGAATTTTGTAACGTGGTACGGCGCGAGCGATCTAATAAAACTGAGCTCAGACGGCATGGGGAATATTGGATTTACACTGACTGATGGCAGTCCGTGGATTTATGCTTTGTCAACTATTCTCGGGGATTCAAAACTGATGGTGGGCGGATCAATCTCTCAATTGGGCCCGGAGACAGGTCTTTTTAATTTTGCAGCAATTGATCTTAGCGATAATACAGTCGCACCATCTTCTTTATTTCCCTTTGTTGCCAATATGACTACAACCAGGATTAATGATTTTGCCGAATATTCCGATGGATTGTATGTTGTAGGGACTGAAACTGCAATGTTCAGAGGTAGACTTTTTAAATACAATATAAGTGAAAGTACTGTCTCGGAGAATTCGGTTTTTAATACATCTTTTCAGAGTAATATTGATGAAGTTAATCTAACAGGATTAAACACTGTAGCAATTGATTCCGAAGGCCGGATATATATCGGTGGACAGTTCACAAACCAGGTTGATGACATGTCAAATGTCCATGAAAATATAATGAGGATACTGCCAACGGGAGAAATTGACACATCCTTCAATGTTGATCTGGCTGATCCCCTGGTTGTAGAAGTCCATACTATTGAAATTCAGAAAAATGGAAAAGTTCTTGTCGGTGGAAGATTTACAAGTGTAAATGGTGATTCAGATTTCGGTGGATTCGTAAGATTGAAAGACAATGGTGAAATCGACTGGGGATTTGACAAGAGAGACATTCCCTCAGGTTCAATTATCTATACCATCGCCATAGAAGAATACCCCGACGACTACGCCAACTAACTGCAGTAAAACAAAACTCTTTTCATCCAGTTTCTGAAAATCCGGGTAAAAGCCTTTTCCCTCTCTATCTGAAGATTGTGACCGGCTCCGTTTAAGACTGTCATCTCTCCGTTGGGATAATCCTCAAAGATAGATGTTATATCTTCATAACCGACAATCGAGTCCTGACGACCTGCCAGAAATTGCACCGGACCATCAAAGAAGATATTCAGGTTATCAATTGGATCCTCAAAAGAATATGCATCGTGCTGGAGATTTTTGAGCATTTCTCTGTCTGCCAGTTTAAAAGGTTCCATAATCTCTTCCTTAACTCTTTTGTAAACTCGTTCGGTCTGTATCACTGCTGAATGGGAGAAAAAATCTCTATCTTCTTTGTTCAATGTGCTCAGAAACTCTTTGTCTTCTGTTATGACTCTGAAATCAGGAATCAGTCTTCCCGCCTGTTCAGGTATTACAACGGGACATAAAAGGAACATTCCCTTTATTCTATCCTGCCTGGCTTTCACAAGAGCTCTCGCCAGATATCCTCCGTAGGAGTAACCGGCTACAGCGAATTCGCCGTTATCCGTAATCTGATCTATAAATTGGAGTATAATTCTGAAAAGTTCATCAGTGGAATCGACTCTTTCTTTCAAAATTGTTCTACCCATTCCCGGCAAATCGGGATATATCCGGCGGAATTGATTGCCTTCGTGGATCAAAGACTCAACAGGGATGGATAAACACTTATTATCAATATGGTATCCATGAAGAAAAATCAGAGGGACTCCCTCTCCATACTGCTCGTAATAGATATGGGCACTTTCAAGTTTCATTATCATATATTCAGGATAATTTATTTATCTATGCTTTTCCAGAGAAATGCAATTTCATTCATGGAAGGGTATTTTTCTGTCATTTCCAACAGGATCCTTTTTCTGCTATCTATGAATTTCACTGCTTCTTTCGTATCACTATGCAATATTCTATGGTTAAGACTTAAGTTCATTTTTTTTATATCCATCAGATAATTACTGAAATCTGCATCTGCAGCCGTTTCAATGAACTTTTCCATAATATAGGCAATAGCTTTATCTGATGGGTGGATGAGGTCGTCTCCATACCACCTGTAATCCCTTAGCTGATCCATCATGATCTCATATGAGGGGAAGTACCATATATCGTCAACGCTGTTCAATTCATCAATGAGACATCTCAGCCGGGCTTTGCTGAGGGAATTCTCCGAAGCGCTGTCCCGTATATGCCTGACTGGACTCAATGTGATAATCATATTCAGATCTTTGTTTATTGTTTTTAATTTAATAAGGGCTGAATTCAGTTTTTCAGCCATTTTTTCAATAGAGGCATTTTCTCTGATAAATTGTTTAGAAGGTAATTTATGGCAGTTGTTCACTACTTGACCTGATTCAATATTGCGATAGACGAAAGAGGTCCCAAGAGTAAGAATCAGGTTGTCGGCATTCTTTAAATATTCTGAACCGGCTTTTATCGAATTATTCACCAGCTCCAGGTAATTCTTTTTATCAGTCACACATTTTTGTGTATCAAAATCAAAATGCCGCCATAATTCCCTGTGCTCAAATAACTCGTCCTCTTTGATCTGTTTATTTGCACTCAATCTTTCCAGGGAAGATGCCAGTGAAAGGGGATTATAAATATTCCCGAAAGGACTGAAGAAACTATTTATGTAATGATTCTTAAAATAGGCATATAAATTTTCAGCAAAACAGGAGCCCATAAAAAGATTCCCCGATTTCCGATTCATTTTGTTTTTCGGTGGATCTATATCGACAATGGTGAATGAATTTTTTAATAAGCGCTCATTATCTGCATTCAAAATTCAATTCCCTTCAGCTTATTCCGAGAATCAGCATGGCGACCTTGAAATAAATCGTCAAACCGATAACATCGATAATTGTCGACATGAGAGGTCCTGCGGCAACGGTCGGGTCAAAACCGAGCCTGTGGATAAGCATCGGTACTAAAGCTCCCAGAACCGTTGCGAAAAGCACAACTGAACTCAGAGAGATCATAACAGTCAGACCTTGCAGAATGGATATATTTGGTGGGAGAAGGATTCCTCTGATAAAAATAACCACACCGGTGGCAATTCCGATTATAATGCCGACTAGAATTTCTTTTCCCATGACCTTCCATAAATCCCTGAAGTGGAGCTCATTTGTTGCAAGACCGCGAATCATCAGAGTCGAAGATTGAGTCCCGCAGTTTCCACCGGTCTGAGTGATTACCGGTATGAAAAGAATGAGAAATCCGGCAGCAATTGTAAGCTGTTCAAAAGAGGATAGAACATTGGAAGTGATGGTTCCTGCCAGCAATAGAATAACCAGCCAGGGCAGTCTTTTCACTACAAGAGCTATAATTGAGGAATCGAGGTAACTATCGGTGTTTCCACCCATAGCTCCCATTTTATAGATATCTTCTGTCTGTTCTTCACGGATAACATCGATAACATCATCAAAGGTAATGATACCGAGCAATCTGTTGAATTTATCTACAACGGGGATAGCCAGAAGGTCATGATCATCAAGCACCTTGGCTGTTTCTTCCTGGTCAGTGTCATCGTGAACATAAATGACATGCTCTTCCATTATATCGGCGATGTAGACATCGTCCTTCGCTGCGAGGATCTGCTTCAAAGAGACCACTCCCGACAGGCGTTTAAGTTTATCCAGAACATAGATGTAATATATTGTTTCAAGATCATCCATTTTTCTGCGTATAAACTTAATCGCCTGATCGACGGTCAACTCTCCTCTGATTGCAGCATATCTCGGCGTCATCAAACCAGCTGCATCATCTTCATCAAATCTCAAGAGGAATTCCGTTTCCTTTTTCGCCTCTTCACTCATATTCTGCCAGAGCATCTCGCGGTTTTCCGGACTGATCGACTGTATCAGGTCTACAAGGTCATCGGGCTCCATTTCTTTCAGCATGTTTTTTGTAGCGTGTTCAGATAGTTCCACAATGAGAAATTCCTGATCATTTGTCGATAACTCACTTATGAAATCACTCTTCATTTCATGGTCTAATATCAGAAAGAGCCTCAGTTGCTCCTGTTCATTCAGAAACTCCCAGACATCGATCAGTTCAGCTACAGTCATTTCTTTCACTGTCTCTTTCAGCTGAGTATCTTCGAGCAAATCCAAATACTCTTTGATGTTTTCCAGTAAGTGCTGCATCTTATTACCTCCAGTCCCCGACGGGGATAACTTCCGGTTCCAGATCCAAACCGGTTTTTTCTTTAACCTTATCGTGGACAAGGTTTATGAGTTCCAGAATATCTGAAGCTTTTGCATTTCCTTTATTGATAATGATATTGGCATGAAAATCCGAAACGGCAGCTTCGCCGATTGTGATTCCCCGTAATCCCGCTTCATCAATGATCTGACCTGACGGTTTCCCGAAAGCTCTGTTATTTTTGAAAACAGAACCGGCACATGGTGCATTAAAATGCCCTTTATCCTTTCTATCTCTATAATTTTTATCCATTTGGAACTTAATTGCCTCTTTATTACCTTTTGTTAAGGCAAAACAGCTTTTGAAAATAAAGGTATTTTTATTCTGGAAAGGAGATATCTTATAAGCCCAATCTTTATCGCAATACTCAATATGCTCAATTTTATTTTCTTCATTAATTATTTCAGCCCATTTGAAAACATGGGAAATCTCTCCGCCATAACATCGGGCATTCATCCATAACGCCCCACCTGCTGATCCTGGCATACCGTAAATGAATTCAAGACCTGATAATCCCGCTTCCAAAGCTGTTTCAGCTAGTTTATTCACAGAAATTCCCGAGTCTGCTATTAAATCAGTACCTTCTATGCGGCAGTTATTCAGCTCACCAGTGTATAAGGTTATTCCCTTTATTCCCTTATCTGATATAAGCAGATTTGCACCGCCTCCGAGTACAAATAAGGGAACCCCGTTGGCGAGAGAGAAATCCTTTACTAAAATAATATCCTGTTCATTGAGTGGTTTTATAAATATTTCTGCTGGGCCGCCGGTTTTAAACGTGGAAAACTCTTTCAGTTCCACATTAAAATCGATTGTACCTGCTATGTTGATTTTTTTAATCTTTTCACTTAACTTAGTCACTAGCATATAATAAGCGAAGAATATGCAGGTAGTAAAGGCAGAGCTTGTTTCGGATAGATTATTAATTCAGAAGGACCGAAATAAGCGGAGTATGCGCAGGAAGTAAAGGCAGAGCTTGTTTCGGATAGATTATTAATTTGGAAAGACCGAAATAAGCGAAGAATATGCAGGTAGTAAAGGCAGAGCTTGTTTCGGATAGATTTTTAATTCAGAAGGACCGAAATAAGCGGAGTATGCGCAGGAAGTAAAGGCAGAGCTTTATAATACAACTGTAATAAAGGAACGGAGATGATTGTAAACTTATTTAACACAGACGGACGTGAAATTGAACCATTTAAACCTATAAAAGATGGGGAAGTCGGCCTCTACTGCTGTGGACCTACAGTTTATAACTATGCTCATATTGGAAATCTCAGAGCATTTATGTTTGAAGATATACTGAGAAGAACTCTCGAATATGCAGGGTATAAAGTAAAACACATTATGAATATTACCGATGTCGGCCATTTAACTGATGATGGCGATGACGGTGAAGATAAAATGATCAAAGCAGCCCGTGAGAAAGGTATGTCCGTATGGGATATTGCCGCTTCCTTTACCGATGCTTTTATTGACGATACAAAACGACTGAATATTCTCAAACCGACAATGTACAGCAAAGCCACAGAACACATTGACGATATGATAAAAATGATAGAGAAACTGGACAAAAAGGGCTTTATTTACGTTTCAGGCGGCAATGTCTATTTTGATTCATCTAAATTCCCTGAATATGGAAAAATGGCTCTACTCGACAAACAGGACCTGCAGCACGGTGCAAGAGTTGTCGTTGATAAAAATAAAAAAGGCCCACAGGATTTTGTTCTCTGGTTTACAGAGAGTAAGTTTGAAAAGCAGGCGATGACCTGGGATTCTCCCTGGGGTACCGGTTATCCCGGGTGGCACATTGAATGTTCAGCAATGAGCTGCAAGTACCTTGGAAATCATTTCGATATACACTGTGGAGGCATAGACCATATACCGGTTCACCATACAAACGAAATTGCACAGTCTGAGGCTGCTAATGGTGAGAAATGGGTCAATTATTGGCTTCACAATGAGTTTCTGCTTATGAAAACTGGCAAAATGTCTAAAAGCAAAGGTGGGTTTCTCACTTTGGAGTCTCTTGCCGATAAAGGATTTGATCCCCTTGATTACAGATATTATCTGCTTGGCGGTCATTATCGCTCACAACTTGTCTTTACCTGGGAATCTCTGGAAGCATCAGCAAAAGCCAGAAAGAATCTGATACAGAAAATCGGAACACTGAAGAAAAACTCCCGGCCCGGATCTTTGAAAGACCTCGGTGAAAAAGCGAAAGAAAGCTTGAATGATTTTGATGAACACATAACTTCCGATCTGATGACACCGAGATGTCTGGCCGACTTATGGGGGCTTTTAAAAGACAATTCCATAACTGATGGTGAAAAACTCGCTGTAGCTTTTAAGATGGATCAAGTTTTGGGTCTGAAAATGGACACATATGAATTAGAAGATAAAAAAGTTGAAATGAATGAAGATGACCGAAAATTGATAGAAGAAAGAGCGGAAGCAAAAAAAACAAAAAATTTCACAAGAGCTGATGAAATCAGAGATATTTTCATTAAAAGGGGATATGTTCTTGTAGATTCTCCTGAAGGTACTTTTTTAAAGAAAAAGTAAAAAAAATGTAACGTTGTCTAGAGGTAGTTGTTAAATATATGAATAGCGAAATAGATACGGAAGAGGAATTTGATGATATTTATCATCAGTTTTTCCCCGTATTGATAAAAATTGTGTACAGGATAACCGGCAGTGTGTCCGTTAGTGAAGATCTCTGCCAGGAAGCTTTTATCAGGTATTATGAACGTAGAGATAAGCTTCCCGGAGGTGATCAGGCAAAGTTCTGGCTCATCAGGGTTGTCAAGAACCTTGCCTACAATCATGAAAAGAGGAAAGGTCGCGAGCGCCTGGCATATGAAAAGTTCTATCACGAACCTAAAAAAGTGGAAACAAATGAAGGTGAGCGAATAATTTTAGAAGATGAATCAAAAAAAGCTGTTCAGGAAGCGTTGTTGAAGATACCATATAAGTTGCGTATGGTATTGATCTTGAAAGAATATGGTGAATTAGATTATAAGGATATTGCAGCATCCTTAAAAATCTCGGAGGGTAACGTTAAAGTGCGAGTGTTTCGAGCGAGAAAACTCTTAAGTGAATATCTTGAAAAGGGAGAAGTTTATGTGCCCTGATAAAAGTATATTATCTGCCTGGTTTGATGGTGAAGTCGATGTTCAGTGGTCGGGAAAAATCTCCGATCATCTGGAAACATGTCATATGTGTAGTTCTTATGTTGACCAGTTGAAAAAGCAGAAAGCATTGCTTCATTCGCTAACAACACCTGATTTTAAAGATTCTCTTGGTACAATCAAGAACAGAATCAGAGAGAGAGAAACCGTTTCCGGTACAACCCGATTCTGGCAAAAGAGGATATCTTTGCCTGCTGCCGCTGCGGCAGCTGTGCTTGCTGCTTCTGTTACTCTTGGAACAAATGCAATTGCTTTTAGTAGAAATAATAGGGTTTTGATGGCTGATAATGGAAGTGAAAACTTCAACAATCAGACGTTAAATCTTCCCGGTGATAAAATTGATGAACTTTTCAGTATGATGGAATCAACTTTCAGCGACGAGTTCTCTTCTAATTCGATTTTGGAACTTCCTGCTGATGTCAGTTTAATTTTTAACGGGGAGTCTCAATTGATCAGAACTGCCGGATTTAACGGGAGCGCTGTTCCTTGATCAAAAAAATCTCTTTTTTAATTTGTCTCTTTCAGCTTGTATCAGTATCCCTTTATTCAGATGATTCCAATGAAGAAATCCTTTCCAGGCTTCTCAAAGAGGCAGTGACCATTTCTGTCCATTCGAAAATTGTTATTCACGAAGAGGAAGTTGGCTGGGAGTCCGATTTAAACAAAGTGACAATCCCCGGCCGGACGGTAACTCTTCTATTTGAAACGGAAAGTGAAAAATTATCTATTGAACTGACTCCATTCAAAATGGAAGATGGATCATATGTCCTCGCTGCAATGAGTAATCTCTGGCATGAAGATAGTGAAGGCGGTCAGTTTCGAAGTTCCTTTAAAAGTATTAAACTTCAAAGGGATGAGCTGGTTCTTTTTTATCCTCTCGGTTTAAAAACTCAGGAAGCTTTAACTGGCGGAAGTCTGTATATGGAAATGGGCATAAGGATTATTCCCTATGTCGGAGAAACAAAAGTAAAAACTGAATAATGAAAAATAAACTTACGCTGCTTATCGCCGGAATACCGGCTTTCCTACTGATACTTTCAATTATAGCTTTTATTTTAAATACCCGCATTGCCGAGGGAAAACCGGTAATAAGTGAACTCTATCCGAATGTAGTGAATATTGGTGATACTATGGAGATAAAGGGACGGAATTTCGGCAAATCCCGTGAGAGTTCAAAAATACTGATTTCCTCATATGATCTATTATCCAAATACATCGTCTCCTGGTCGGAAACATTGATCAAAATTCAAATCCCTGAAAAAACCAGTTCAGGGCTCATCTATATCGAGACTGACCGAGGAATGAGCGAACCTGTTGTAATCGTTTTGCAGGAAAATGTTCCCTTTATAGGAACTGGTGCTTATCTGCCCGGTTTACCATTTATTGAATCGATTGATCCTTATTCCAGTGGAACCGGTGCCAGAATAACAATAAAAGGTCACAATTTCGGTTACAGCAGAAATAATTCTAAATTACTTTTTTCTACAGAAATATCAAGAGAACGGGATTCTTTAAACGGAGATACTATCCTGGAAAACTTTGTGGAAGTTTCTGATGGGGAAATAATCAACTGGGAAAATAAAGAGATTGTTTTTTATCTGCCCGAGTTTATAGCATCTGGCGATGTCTACATACTCACAGAATCGGGATACAGTAATGCTGCCTATTTTGAACAGGTCCTCGATGAGAGTAATATTCTGTTTAGAGAGAAGAAGACATATATGCTGAATCAGACAGTTCGTCTGAAGACAATCACTGATGAAAATACATCAGTCAATGTCTGGTTCGCATCTCCTGTAAAATCCTTATTTCAGAGAAATATTACAACTTTAACTAATTCCCAATGGCTTAGTTCCAGACCCTGCTCAAATGTTAGTTTGTATAAAATTCAAATGGTAGAAGAAGAAACTTCAAATAATATTTCTCAGAATACAATTGTTGATGTTTTCGAACAGAATTACTCAGTTTCACAGTTAGAGCTGAATGATAGCTATGATACAAAATCTCCCATATATAATAATTATACGATTTCGACAGAGTTGATCCCTTCTTCAAGAGCAAGAGTTAAAAATGTAGCAGCGTCAATCACCAGAAGAAAGGGGAGTCCCTTCAATAAAGCAAAAGCCATATACGAATATGTTTTAGCCAGATTGACTTATGCAGACTCTGTTGAAGTGCACTCACCGGATCTTGTAATCGATAGTCAGATAGGTGATGCAGAAGCCTATTCATTATTGTTCAGTGCTCTGGCGAGGAGTTCCGGAATACCAGCGCGTCCTGTGACAGGTTTGCTGGTTGATAGTGAAAAAAACATGAAGTACCATTGGTGGGTTGAATTTTTTATACAGGATTTTGGCTGGTTTCCTCTTGATCCGGCTCTTGCAGACGGGATGCCCTGGAAATCGGATATAGAAAATCATGTTGAATATTACTGGGGAAACATCGATAATCAACATATAACTTTCAGTCGGGGTGAAAAACATATACCGAGACTTTTCCCTGATGGCATCGTATATTCTAATAATAATTACGAATTATTATCGCAAAGTGCCGAAACCAATAGTGAGATTATCGATTTGCGTTCTATAAAGTCTGATGTTAGAATTAACGCGATCTATTAATCTATTTTAAAATTTCAGGGAGATGTGCATATGTCAATCTTAGAGAAAAAAGACCAGGAATTGTATCAGGCGGTACAGAAAGAACTTGGAAGACAGAGAGGAAATCTAGAATTAATTGCTTCGGAAAATATTGTTTCAGAAACAGTATTGGAGGCCGTCGGTACCGTATTAACCAATAAATATGCTGAAGGTTATTCCGGAAAGAGATATTATGGAGGATGTGAATTTGTTGATATTGCAGAAGATCTTGCAATAGAACGAGCTAAAAAACTCTTTAACTGTGATTATGCCAATGTTCAGCCTCACTCAGGTAGTCAGGCAAATATGGGTGTTTACTTTACTGTGTGTAAACCGGGCGATACTGTTTTAGGTATGAACCTGTCTCACGGTGGACATTTGACTCATGGATCTCCTGTTAACTTCTCCGGTCAGCTGTATAATATAGTCAGTTATGGTGTAGATAAAGAATCAGAACGCATCGATTATGACGAACTGATGAAGATAGCCAAAGAATCTAAACCAAAAATGATTGTTGCCGGTGCTTCAGCTTACCCCAGAATACTTGATTTTGATAAATTCAGAGCTATTGCAGATGAAGTCGGTGCATATCTTATGACAGATATGGCTCATATTGCAGGCCTTGTTGCTGCTGGAGTTCATCCTTCTCCTGTAGCTGCTTCAGATTTTACAACAACAACAACTCATAAAACACTAAGAGGCCCCCGTGGCGGTATGATCCTTATGGGCAAAGACCGGGAAAACGATATGGGTGTTATCGCTCCGAAATCAGGACGGGTAAAGAAGTTTTCCGAACTAGTTAACGGTGCTATTTTTCCAGGATGCCAGGGAGGACCACTGATGCATGTTATTGCTGGAAAAGCAGCAGCATTCCACGAAGCTCTGCAACCGGATTTTAAGTCTTATCAGGAGCAGGTAGTGAAAAATGCTGCAGTTCTTGCAGCAACTCTGAATGATGGCGGCGTACGAATTGTTTCCGGCGGTACCGATAACCATCTCATGCTTGCCGACTTAACCAATCTCAATGTAACCGGTAAAGACGCAGAAGCATGGCTTGATAAAGCTGGAATTACTGTAAATAAGAATGGTATCCCTTTTGATACCAAGAGTCCTTTTATTACTTCCGGAGTTCGTATAGGAACTCCAGCTGTAACTACCAGAGGAATGAAAGAAGAAGAAATGAAAAAAATCGGATCTTTCCTTATCGATGCTCTTAAAAGCCAAGGTGATGAAAGTAAACTTAAATCAATTGGAGAAGGTGTTTCTGCTCTTTGCAGTCGATATCCTCTCTATGAAAATCTTTAAAGGAAAAAAAAAGCCGGATTGTGGTTATAAACCGGCTTTTCTTTTTTAGAAAATTGACAAATATTCTCCGGGAAATCTATACTATAGTGTAGATGAAAAAATGGGAGTACAGATGGCTAATCCTCTTCAACTTGGACTCGTAAATTATACCAAAGGTGCTTTTATCACTGTTGAAAGTAAAATTGCCGACCGCTTTTTTATAATCAGGAGTGGAAAAGTTATTCTTTCAAAGGAATTTGAAATAGAAGAAGAGCAGGGAGGTCAGACTCTGAATCCCGGTGATTTCTTTGGTGTCGTCTCTACAATGTCTACTCATAGCCATATCGATAATGCCAGGGCTTTAACCGATGTCACTCTTATTTCTGTCAGAAAAGATCAATATTCCATGTTAATAGAACGCAATACTCCAGTTGCCCTGAAGATAATCAATGTATTTTCAACCCGTGTCCGTGCATTGGATCAGGCTCTTACGAGACTCACTTTTAAAGCGGCAGCAGAGATCGAAGCTCCTCATCTTTTCAAAGTCGCAGAGTATTATGCCCGTCAGAATCAGTTTAATCAGGCTTATTTTGCTTATTACAAGTATATAAAGCATTGTCCAAATGGTAAGAATCTTCAGGTTGCCACTCAAAGAATGAATAAAATCAAACCTTATGCAACTGTAGCCCACCTCGATGTTGAGCATTCAACTGAATTCGTCAGACAGTATCCCAAAGATACAATGATTTTCAGTGAAGGTGAATCTGGACCGGAGTTATATATTATTCAGAAGGGCAGTGTGCGAATCACCAAAATAGTAGATGATGATGAAGTTATGCTGGCGATATTGAAACCGGGTGATATTTTTGGTGAGATGGCATTACTCGAAGATAAACCGAGAAGTGCTTCTGCAATAGCCCACGAAGAAACCGTTCTGTTGGCTGTTAATAGAGGAAACTTTAAAGCTATGGTTGTTGATCAGCCTAAGATAATCTCCCGTTTGACTATTCTTCTTGCAGAGAGAATTTGGTCTTTGTATAAACAACTTGCCAACACAATGCTTCAGGATCCGATAGGACGTCTTTATGATGCCCTGAAAATTGAGCTGGAAAAAGAGCGAATCGATCTTAATGACAATATTTCCTATACTTTCGGTTTTGGACCGAAAGAGCTGCTGACTATGGTCGGGATCTCTTCTGAAGATGGAAACGCTGCGATTCAGACAATATTCACAAATTCAAAAATGAAAATTGTCAATAATCGAATTCACGTAACCGATATCCGGGAATTACAGAAACAGTCGGAATATTTCCTGAAGATGGCCAAATTAAATCGATCGAGACAGGCCGGAAGCATCAGAAACAGATAATATTAAATATTACCGCAACTTGTGAATATAGCTATCTCCAATAGATTTTAATGTAAAACTGTTCCCATATTTTTTAATTGACGTCAAAATCTGATTTCCTGTTTCATAAGATAGAGGAAAAATCATCTGACCGTTGATGCTTAATTGAGAAAAGAGACTTTGAGGAATCTCCTCAACAGATCCGAAGAAAATGATCACATTAAAAGGTCCTTCTTCCAGCCACCCGTAATAGCTCATATCATTTTTAAGTTGAAATCCATATTCTCCGGTCATTAGTATAGTTGGATCTATTACAAATAGGTTATCAGATAATCTGGAGATCAGCTGATTGATATACATACTGTTTCTGCCAATTACCAATACCTTATCAAAAGTATCTATTGAGGCTGATTTCAGTATATCGGCAATCATCTCCGGAGAAGGGTGGATTAAACCTCCTTTCGATGGTATAGGCATATTCCTGTAGGCTATGGAGAGATAATTATTGTCAATATACCAATCTCTCCTTACTTCCATAAAGGCTTCTATTAATTCTTTATTGTCATCGGCGTTTTCTGTAAATAGAGAATCGACAAGAGTTTTTCTTTCCAGATACATCTCATCTTCAACAGATGCATCCTGACAGAGAACTAGTTGGAATTGAGTCAGAACAAAAATTAAGCCCAGGAGAAGAGTTCTATTCATTCAGTTCTCTAATCCCTTGTCAACGATCTGTATTTAATTCGATGGGGAGTCTCCGCATCTATTCCTAGGCGTTTTTTGCGGTTTTCTTCATATTCGGAGTAATTTCCTTCAAACCAGTATGCCTGACTATCTCCTTCAAAAGCAAGAATATGAGTTGCAGTTCTATCGAGGAACCAGCGGTCATGACTGATAACGACAACTGAACCTGCAAAATTGAGAATGGCATCTTCCAGAGCTCTTATCGTGTTGACATCAAGGTCATTTGTCGGTTCATCGAGAAGAAGAACATTGGCTTCTTTTTTCAACATCATCGCCAGATTGATTCTATTTCTTTCTCCTCCCGAAAGAACACCTACCTTTTTCTGCTGATTGGCACCCTGGAAATTGAATTTTGCAGCATAAGCTCTGGAATTGATTAGCCTGTTGCCTAATTGAATCTGTTCAAGACCGTCCGAAAGGATTTCCCATACACTTTTATCGGGATCCAGAAGATCTCTCATTTGATCCATATATGAAAGTACTACAGTTTCTCCTGTTTTAAATGTACCAGAATCAGGTTTGTCCTGGCCTGTAATCATTTTAAACAAAGTTGTTTTACCGGCGCCATTGGGACCAATTATGCCTACAATCCCTCCGGGAGGTAGTTTGAATGTAAGATTCTCGTAGAGCAGTTTCTCATCGAATGCTTTTTTAATGTTCTCAGCTTCAATCACAACATTACCCAGTCTTGGACCAGGCGGGATATAGATTTGCAGGTCTCTATCTCTCTCTTCAGCATCCTGGCTCAGAAGTGATTCATAAGAGTTAATTCTGGATTTTGATTTTGCATGACGCCCCTTGGGACTCATTCTGATCCATTCGAGTTCTCTTTTCAGTGTTTTCTGACGATCAGATTCCTGCTTTTCTTCCAGAGATAGCCGTTTCTGCTTTTGTTCCAGCCATGACGAGTAGTTCCCCTTCCATGGAATCCCTTCGCCTTTGTCCAGTTCCAGAATCCAACCAGCAACATTATCAAGGAAATAACGGTCATGGGTTACGGCGATGATTGTTCCTTCATATCTCTTCAGGTGGTGTTCCAGCCAGGCTACAGATTCAGCATCCAAATGGTTTGTAGGTTCGTCGAGAAGAAGAATATCCGGTTTTTTCAGCAGCAATCGACAAAGAGCCACTCTTCGTTTTTCCCCGCCCGAAAGGACACCCACTATAGAATCAGATGGGGGACAGCGAAGAGCATCCATTGCCAGATCGAGCCTGGAATCGAGTTCCCATCCATCAAGAGCTTCGAGTCTGTCCTGAACTTTTCCCTGTCTTGTCAGGAGAGCATCCATTTCATCATCTGTCATCTCTTCACCGAACTTTCCATTTATATCATCGTATTCCTTTAAAAGATCGACGACTTCCTGAGCACCTTCCTCCACAATTTCCCGAACAGTTTTTTTAGGATCAAGTTTGGGTTCCTGCTCCAGATAACCAATGGTATAACCATCTGAGAGAACAGTTTCTCCCAGAATATCTTTATCTTCTCCCGCAAGGATTCTCAATAGTGTACTTTTTCCCGCTCCATTGAGTCCCAAAACTCCTATTTTCGCTCCATAAAAATAAGAGAGGTATATATCTTTTAAAACAGTTTTCTGATTGTGAACTTTGCTGACACCCACCATGGAGTAGATCACTTTTTTATCATCGGCCATCAATTTTTCCTTAAATTTCAATTTTCATGTTAAGTATATTATTTAAAACAAATATTTGGAAGTTAATGATGACGAGGAAAATTAATACTGTATAATTGTCCTATGAACAAAGTAATAAAGGATCAGGTCGAAACCTGGTTGAAAAATAATATGGAATTGAGTTTCTCCCGGTCCGGTGGCCCAGGTGGGCAGAATGTAAATAAAGTGAATACAAAAGTGACAGTCAGAATCAATATTGAATCCATGGATTTCTTAACAGATGCACAGAAAGAATTGCTCAGAACCAGGTTGCATTCCAGAATCAATGACGAGGGAGAAATGGTTATCAGTGTTTCCGATACGAGAAGTCAACTGAAAAACAGGGAAATTGCATTGATCCGTTTATCAACATTAATTTCCGGATCATTGCATATTCCAAAAAGAAGGAAGAAAACAAGACCTTCCAGGGCTGCAAAAGAGAAGAGACTTGATAACAAACGGAAAATCTCTGAAAAGAAGGACAATCGCCGTTCAGTAGATTATTAAAAGCTGGGTACTATATGCGGCAGTGCCGTGACCATTCCCAACAAGAATACTTCGACCTGTTGGGTGTAGTCTTCTTATTGATAATAGAAACTTAATCTGCTAATATCTATTTCTTAACGAATGTTCTAAGGAAAGATATATGAAAGCAGTTGAACTTGACAAAACGTATAATCCGAAAGATTTTGAAGATCGATTATATAAATTCTGGGAAGATAAAGGTTATTTTAAACCCGCCGGGGATAATGAGAAAGATCCCTTTACAATAGTAATACCCCCTCCAAATGTCACAGGTGTTCTTCATATGGGACACGGGTTGAATAATAGTCTTCAGGATATACTCATCCGATACAACAGAATGTTGGGGAGGCCTTCCTTATGGGTTCCCGGTACTGATCATGCTGGAATTGCCACTCAGAATATAGTCGAGAGAAAACTGAAGGAAAAAGGACTCGGCCGTCATGATCTCGGCAGAGAAAAATTCCTTGAGGAGACCTGGAAAGTTAAAGATGAACACCATACTATCATTACTGATCAGCTTAAAAAAATCGGTGCTTCCTGTGACTGGTCAAGAGAGCGGTTCACACTTGATGATGGACTTTCAAAAGCTGTAAAAAAAGTATTCGTTGATTTATATAAAAAAGATCTGATCTACAGAGGTGAGTATCTGGTAAACTGGTGTCCTTCATGCGGTACAGCCCTTGCTGATGATGAAGTTGACCACGAAGAGAAACAGGGTAAACTCTATCACTACCGATATCCACTGACAGAAGGCAATGGTTTTATCGAGATCGCTACAACAAGACCGGAAACAATGTTCGGCGATACGGCCGTTGCCGTTCATCCAGATGATGAGCGTTATTCTCATCTCCATGGTAAAACTGTAGATTTGCCTCTAACGGGACGGAAGATTCCGATTATTGTCGATTCTTATTGTAAAATGGAATTCGGAACCGGTGCCGTTAAGATCACCCCCGCTCATGACCCCAATGACTGGGATATCGGAAACAGACATGACCTTGAAAGAATTAATATACTCAATCCCGATGCTACATTAAATAATAATGTTCCCGAACAATTTCGCGGTATGGATGTAAAAACAGCCAGAAAAGCTACTGTAGCCGCTTTGAAAGAGGCCGGTGTCTATAAGGATGATGAAGAGCAGCCTCATCAGGTTGGTCATTGCTACAGATGTAAGACTGTTGTTGAACCATACATGTCGGAGCAGTGGTTTGTTAAAATGGCTCCTCTTGCAGAAAAGGCACTGAAAGCCTGGGAAGATGGAGAAATAAGGTTCTACCCTAAAAAATGGGAAAATACTTATAAGCACTGGTTAACAGGAATCAGAGACTGGTGTATCTCCCGTCAATTGTGGTGGGGACATAGAATCCCCGTCTGGTATTGTAACGATTGCGGAGAGACAATTGTATCCGAAGATGAAGCAGTGAAATGTACAAAATGCGGGAGTGAAAACCTACGACAGGAAACAGATGTTCTCGATACATGGTTCAGTTCATGGCTATGGCCTTTTTCTACATTGGGCTGGCCTGAAAGTACTGAGGATCTTGAAAAGTTCTTTCCAACTTCAGCTCTGGTAACAGCCTATGATATTATTTTTTTCTGGGTAGCCAGAATGATTATGGCAGGTCTTGAATTTACAGGAAAAGTACCATTTAGAGATATTTATATACATCAGCTGATCAGAGCCAAAGACGGACGTAAGATGTCAAAATCTCTGGGAAATGGAATAGATCCTTTGGATGTTGTTGATCAATACGGTTCCGATGCCATGAAATTTACTCTTGCTTATCTCTCTGCCCAGGGTCAGGATATTCTAATGGATATGGAAACCATTAAAATCGGATCCAAATTCTGCAATAAAGTGTGGAATGCCTCCCGATATATTCTGATGAACCTCGAAGGTAGAACAATGCTCGACAGGGATCAGATCGAAAAGAAAGCCATAGATCAATGGATATTCCACAAACTGAATGAAACAGTTAAAACGGTAGCTGCTGCTATGGAAGCCTATCGTTTTGATGATATGGGCCATGCAGTTTATGAATATTTCTGGAATGATTTCTGCGATTGGTATGTAGAAGCTTCAAAGCTCTATCTCTACGATAAGGATGATAATGAGAAAGACCGTGCGGTGACTATGCTCATTGCCGTTCTCGAAGAATCTCTGAAACTGCTTCATCCATTTATTCCTTTTGTAACAGAAGAGATCTATCAGAAACTACCCGGAGCAGGTGAGGCTATAATTGTCGAAGCCTATCCTGAGTTTTCAGCGGATCGTGAAAATGGCAAGATTGATTCATCATTTGAGATTCTCAAGGATATTGTTCAGTCTGTAAGAACTGTTCGAAGCGAGTTTACGATTCCTCCGGCAAAAAAAATCCCTGTGAAAGTAAAAGTTACACCGGAGCAGATTTCTTTTATGGAAGAGCAGAAAAATGTCATAGCCATGCTGGTAAAATCAGATGATTTTGAGATCCTCTCAGTAGAGACAACTCCCGAAGGGGCTGTGGCTGCTGTTGGAAAAGGCTACGAGGCATTTGTATATATTCGGGATGCAATTGATGTGGAAAAAGAAATTGCTAAAATTAAAAAGAATATTGAAAAAGCTGAAAAGAATAAAATCGGTACGGAAAAGAAGCTGGCCAATGAAAATTTCGTCTCCAGAGCTCCTGCAGATGTTATTGCGAAAGAGAATGAGAAACTGGAGGAGTTCACAACTGCAATAGAGAAGATGAAAGCCCATCTTGCTGAACTGGAAGATTGAGAAACTTAGTTTGAATGGTAAAGACCGTCAGAAATGACGGTCTATTTTTTTATACTATTATTCGATCGCCCGGTCAGTTTCTGAATTGTTCTGTAATGAGCATCTTCTGAAGTTCCCCATGGTTTTTCAAAATTCTTAGAATCAAATTTCTGTGTGAACCAGAGTATCTCTTTTTCCAGTCGTTCATCATTTTTTTCAATTATGGCTATCAGTTCTTCTATAAACTCACCGAGTTTCCCCGGGCTTAGAGCTTCTTCGGCCATATTGAGAAGGTCAGGTAGGTGATGAAAGCATACTCCTCTCGATTTCTGAAAATAATCCCGAAATTCTCCATCAGTTTTCCATAGATGGATTATCGTATATGTATATCTCTGTATTGTGTAGATTATCCGTTTGCATATCATACAGGACTCTTCACTTTTTTCCAGATGGAGCTTCAGGTTTTTTATGGCACTACCCAATTTTTTTGGTTTAAGGGGAATGGTCTTTCCTGAAACCTTCGATGCTTCGCTTTTTAATGCGGAAAAATGGGAATTGAGAAGTTCCATTCTTTTTTCAAGGTGAGTATGGGTCAATAAACCCAGGCCGTGATTACTTCGAACCTGCAGTAGTCCTGAAAAATGATGGGGACAGAAACCAGTTTTGTTTACTTCCACTCTCGTCTCGGGATTCATAACAGAACTACCGAGATAAAATTTTAGATATCGCTCTTCTGCTTTTTCCGACAGATAGCAGATCGGACATTCCGTGTCCTCTTTAAAAGCGTCCCAAACGGGTATCGTTTCCAGTTTATATTTCATGTTATGTATTATGGTTCCAGTAGCAACTTTTGTCTATTCCTTTAGATTTATTAAAAAAAAAGAACATAAGCACATACAAATATATTATATTATAAGAGAGTGATGATTCTTTTATAGGAGGTTGAATTATTTGATTTGTTTAATAAGTGATTCTAAGCTAGATGCAAGTGTGTATCTACGCTCTCTCCTGATAAAAAACTTTATTTAGATGTTTAGTTGATTTTAAAACGAGAGAGTGTTTACATATGAGAGCTTCCGTATTTATGACGGAAGCTCTTCTTTTTTAAATTCAGGAAAATTTTTTCTGACAGGTTTTAATCAGTCTGAATATTTCTTCCATATTCTTTTCTGCAAAAATTTTCCCTCTTTCAGGTTCCATGGCATCTTCCAGATCAATAGGATAATTCATAATCGAAAATAGAGAATTGATTCCATGATCATGAACAACATCTGCATCATCAGTAACTGCTCCGGCAATGGCTATGACCGGAATACCAAGAGTTGCTGCAAGCTTCGATACCCCAACAGGAGTTTTTCCCATAACCGATTGAAAATCTATCCGGCCTTCACCGGTAACAACAAAATCGGCACCTTTCATTTTTTCTGACAATTTTGTTTTATTGAGAATAATATCTATTCCCGGTTTTAGTTCTCCATCGAGAAATGCAGCGAAGCCGCCTCCCAGTCCACCGGCTGCACCGGCTCCGGGAAGGGCATTCATATCAAAGGAATATTTGTCTTTTACTATGGTGGAAAAATGTCTTAGGCCCAGGTCCAGATCTTCAACCATTTGTTCTGTTGCCCCTTTTTGTCTGGCATATACATGGGCTGCTCCGTTTTCTCCATAGAGAGGGTTATCGACGTCACAGGCAATAAGGAACTGTGCCTCTTTTAATTCTTTCATAAGCCCTGAGTCATCAATAGAATGTGTTTTTATCAGATTCTCACCACCTGTACCAAGAACTGTTCCCTTTTCATCGAGAAACTGCATACCAAGTGCCTGCATCATTCCCATACCGCAATCATTTGTAGCACTTCCGCCAATGCCGATCAGAAATTCACGGCAGCCTTTTTGAAGAGCGTCTTTTATTAATTCCCCTGTTCCGTATGTCGTCGATTTCATAGGATTTCTCGAACTCGATGATAATAAGGGTAAACCGGAAGCGGAAGCCATCTCAATTACCGCAGTCTCACCATCTCCAGTTATACCGTAAAGAGCAGTAACGGGTGACATTAAAGGACCGTTTACTTTGACTGTTCTATACACTCCTTTAGTTCCATCGACAAGTGCTTCTACAGTTCCCTCACCACCATCGGCTACGGGTACTTTTACAACTTCCGCATCGGGATATACTTTTCGAATCCCTGATTCACAGGCTTCTGCCAGTTCTGCTGAACTGAGACTTCCTTTAAAAGAATCTGCTGCTATTACTATTTTCATGATTGTTCCTTTTTCAAATTATCCTCTTTTATCACAAAATAAAATCGTATAGGATAATTATATGAAAAAAGCACTTATTTCTCTATCATTAGTTTTCATTATAAATATTTTATTTTCAGAATCATTAAAAGTTGCGGCAGTGCAGCTGGAAATCAGTGATTTAACCTACAGTTCTTATGAACAGTTTAAGATTGAAATGGAAAGTAATGTCAGAGAAGCGGTGAACACATTCGCTCCCGACCTCATTGTATTCCCTGAGTATGCATCAGTTTTTCCTGCAGTTACTCCCTATTTTAAATATATTGGGAATAGTGAATCGATTGAAGAGATCTTTATGAAAATTCACAACGAGAATAGTCGTATTAATTCATTAAAGGATCTGTTTCTGGAGGAAGCTGATAATGTGAATTCTCTTCTAAACTTCTGGGGTGAATTGGCCCGAAAATATTCTGTTACGATTTTAGGGGGAAGCTATTTTGCTTCGGATGGTGAGAATTTAACAAACCGTTTAATTGTTTTTGGTCCGACCGGTGAAAGAATCTACGAGCAGGACAAGTATTTTCTGACTGAATTTGAAACTGATATAATCAACCTTTCCAGTGGAAGTCCTCTCAATCCCGGTGGATTTAAATTAATGGATAAGCAAATTGTACTGACTATCTGCAGGGATACTTTTCTCGACAGATGGGAAGATATGTATGATGATGCCGATCTATGGATCGATATCAAAGCCAATGGAGTTGAATTCACTAAAGATCAGCGGGAGTTATTTACAAGAGCCCTTCCAGCCCGTATGAAAGAATCGGCTGTTCCCTATGGCGCGACAGTCTGCCTAACAGGGCAATTTCTGGAGTTATTGTGGGAAGGAGAATCTTCTTTTGTAAAAAAGATAGGTGCTGATGTTCATACATTTATTACTTCAAGGGACATCAGATCCAATGAAATCCTCTATTTCATAATTGATTAATCTGATAATTATTATTATTTTAAATAGTCTGTCCTTGTTTTGTTCGACAGACATTCAAATATACAGGCTGGCCGAAAAAAGTGTCCTGCCAGCCGATGAGTCATACCGCTGGTGTTTACACCGGGGAACGATCTCAAATGCAACCATAGGAGATTTTAATGGTACAGAAAGAAGATGTATTGAAAATACTAAGTCAGATAGAGGATCCCGATCTTCATAAAGATATTGTCAGCCTGGGCTTTATAAAAGAACTGGTAATTGATGGCTCATCAGTCAGTTTTTCAATTGAGTTAACCACGGCCGGGTGCCCTCTGAAAAATATGTTTAAATCAGAGGCGGAAAAACTTGTTCTCTCACTTAGCGGAGTAGATAAAGTTCATGTTGTTATGACCGCCAGGCAGAACAGAGTAAGCAACTCCAGTGACAGCCTGAAAAATGTTAAGCATGTTATAGCTGTTGCATCTGCAAAGGGAGGAGTGGGGAAGTCCACAGTTTCAGCAACACTGGCAGCGGAATTTGCTGCAAAGGGATTTAAAGTTGGCCTTCTGGATACGGATCTCTTCGGACCTTCTCTTCCTACTTTATTCAATATACATGAATCACGAATCCAGCAGAAAAATGATATGCTCATTCCTATGGAAATAAATGGCATCAAAGTTATGTCATTCGGTTTTCTCCTCGGTGATTCACCGGCAATTATGAGAGGCCCGATGGTTTCAGGTTATATTCAACAGCTTCTGACTACTGTCGACTGGGGTGAACTGGATTATCTATTCATAGATATGCCCCCGGGAACAGGAGATGTTCAGCTGACTATTTCCCAGACAATCAAACTTGATGGTGCTGTCATGGTTACGACCAGATCATCTCTTTCACTGGTAGATGTTGCCAAAGGTATACTGATGTTCGAAAAAGTTCAGATCCCTATTCTTGGAGTAGTGGAGAATATGGCATATTTTATCTGTGACAACTGCGATAAGGAACATTTTATTTTTGGTGAGAAGAGAAGTGATTTATCTGACAGATTCGGAATAGAAACCATAGCGCACATTCCTATAGATTCGGACAGGGCAAAACCTTTTGATAAGTACAAGTCAAACAAAGTAAACAGTGATCTGGTTAATGCGCTTATCAGACAGGTGGGGAAAGCTTCAGCCATTGCTGTTTCTGCGCCGGAAGTAAAACTTATGCCTGATAGAGTCTCATTTACCTGGGACGGTGAAGATTCTTTTGATATTGATAACCATACTCTTAGGGACAGCTGTAAATGCGCTCTCTGCGTTGATGAATATAGTGGAGAAAAGACATTAAAATCTGATGATATTCCGAAAGATATTCATGCTCTTGATGCAACTCCTCTAGGAAATTATGCCGTTTCCATTCAGTGGAGCGATGGGCATACTTCAAGTATTTATCCTTATAAAACAATAAAATCAATTGACAGACTAGCTGTCGTGTGAGCAATACAGACCGCTTTTAAGCGGTCTGGCCTCTAAAGTTAGTTGATAAAAAAATCTATCTTATTTCATTATGCAGTTTGAAATTTTGCACCTATAATGTGAATTATTTCTTTTAAATTCAGCATTATGGAGTAAAAAAATGGATTTATCGAAACTGATTGATGAGCTGATTGAAAGTCACGGGAAAGTTCAGAATAATATGTCAAGGGAACTTCTCATTCACAATGCAGTAGAATATGGTAAAGCATTAGTGACCAGCTGCGGTGCCCTTGCCACATGGACTCCGGCAACCTCTACCGGACGCAGTCCGAAAGATACACTAATCGTAAAGAGACCAGCAACAAAAGATCTGATTGACTGGACATCAGATTACAACAACTCTGTTGAACCTGAGACTTTTGATATGATCGTGGCCGATGCTCTTGAAGTTCTGAAAAAGAAGAGATCTCTGTACATTACAGATCGCGTAATCGGTGCTGATATTTCCTATGCTCTTCCCGTCCGCACTATTACCAATAAAGCCCTCACTGCCGTTTTCAGTGATAATATGTTCAGACCTTATCCGGAAGATATCTCACAGAGCATTTTTGCTGATAAACCATTTACTCTGATCGTAGTCCCTTATGATGTACTAGAAGCAGAAAAATACAATGGAAGATTGAGAAGGCTGCCGAGTGGTACAACTTCCAGTATGGTGATTGCAACCGATTTTGATAGGAGAATCGGTGTTGTTTTCGGCTCAGCTTATATGGGCAGCGTCAAAAAACTGATGTTTACTGCCATGAATTATTATCTTCCTTCCGAGGGCATTTTGCCTCTTCACAGCAGTGCCAACGAAGGAACAGATGGCGATTGCGCTTTGATTCTGGGGCTTTCGGGAACCGGTAAAACAACTTTGTCATCAGATCCGTCAAGAGCGTTGATAGGTGATGATGAGCACGGCTGGAACGGCAGGGGTATAGCTAATTTCGAGTACGGCTGTTATGCCAAACTGAATAATCTGAAAGAGTCTAAAGAGCCGGAAATTTTTCACGCTATTTTCCATGAAGAAGATTATATGGAACACGGTGCCATTATTGAAAACGCCATGATGTATCCAGATGGTGTAATAGACCTGACTGATGAACGGCTGACCCCTAATTCCAGAGCATCTTATCCACAGCGGTTTTTATCCAATGTTAAAGAGAGCTTCATATCGAAAACTCATCCAGGGACCATTTTATTTCTGATAGCCGATGCCAACGGTGTTATTCCTCCGGTTGCCAAACTTAATACAAACCAAGCTAAATTGTGGTTTCTTATGGGGTATACAAGTAAGTTGGCTGGAACTGAGACGGGGATCGTTCAACCGGTTACAACATTTTCAAGATTTTTCGGAGAACCCTTTATGCCGAGAATGCCTCAACTATACAGTGATCTTCTCGGAGAAAAGATAGAGGAGCACAAAACTGAAGTTTATCTGGTCAATACAGGCTGGAGCGGCGGTCCTTATGGAATCGGAAAGCGGATGGATATAAACATCACAAGGAAAATAGTCAATGCGGCAATATCGGGAGATCTGGAAAACCTTGAATATGAATATGATGAGTTATTCCATCTCAATATCCCGAAAGAATGTCCGGGAATAGAAACTGATATATTAAAACCGATAAACACATGGACTGATAAAACTGCTTTTAATTATCGCTCTGAGAAACTGGCTGAAGAGTTTTCTGATCATTTTAATAAAGCATATGGTCATATGAATATCAATCCCGATGTAAAAGCCATGTGTCCCGGGAAATATCTGGATCCTGAAACAGGTACATTTATAAATTACAGAAGGAAATGAAGAACCCAGTAGCAAGCTATGTGGTTTGAATGTTTGATACTTCATGTCTTATGTTCTGTGCAATGTAAAAAAATGCACTTCATGTTCGTAAAAGCTGCGGCAAAGCTGCGATGAATGGATAGCCATAATTCTCCGGAGCTAACTCCGAGGAATTATGACTTGCGAATAAAAGAAATATTATTTTACAATTAAAGAGGAGGGTATGCATATGTGTTTCAATGCTTCACTGGTACAGACGGCTGAAATCATGGGTATTGAGTTCAATGCTTATATCGATGACAATTTAATTAAACCGGTTTATTTTTCTTCCGCTTTTTCCCTTCCTCAATGGCCTGTTTTGAAAGATAGCTCTCCTGACAGCTTTGACCTCTTGAAATGGGGCTTAATCCCCTCATGGGTCAAAAATTATGAGTCAGCTCGTGATTTGAGATATAAAACATTTAATGCCAGGGTTGAAACAATTCATGAAAAGGCCAGTTATAGAAATGCTTCGGATAACAGTAGATGCGCTGTGGCTGTTGATGGTTGGTTTGAATGGAAAGAGGTCAACGGGAAAAAATATCCCTATTATATCTATAGAGAAGATAAAAAGCCTTTTCTCCTTGCCGGATTATGGGAAAAATGGTCAGATCGGGAAAATGATAAGATTTATGAAACGTTTTCTGTGGTAACGACTACTGCTCTTGGTATCTGTGCTCAAATCCACAACACAAAAGAGAGGATGCCCGTTATTCTCAGTAAAGAGGGGAGAGAACTCTGGCTCGACAAGGATTTGAATTATTCAAGAATAAAAGATAATATTAAGCCCGCCTGGAAAGAGCTCACGGCTCACCCCGTATCAAATCTTATTTCCAGTAAAAATAGAGAAAAAAATGTACCTGAAATTATGGAAAGGGTGGCTGGTCCACCGGAGCAACTGGAGATGTTTTGAAATACACAACTTTGTTATTTGATGCTGACGGAACTTTATATGATTTTGAAAAAGCCGAAGAAAAAGCGCTAAAGTCATTTTACACCAGAGCTAAGATAAAATGTCCATATAATGAATTTTACGAAGTTTATGAAATAGAAAATCATTTACTCTGGAAAGCCTTTGAAATGGGAGAAGTTTCAGCAGAAACTGTAAAGGTCAAACGCTTTGAAAATACGATGAATAAACTGTCTCTCTATGAAAATAACGCAAAGGAACTTAGCTGTATTTTTATTGATGAACTGTCCAAATGTGACTTTCTCCTCGAAGGAGCCGAAGAACTGATTGAGAAGATCAAAGACGATTACAAATTGATGGTCATAACCAATGGTTTATGGGATATTCAGAAGAAGAGAATCGGACAATCTAATCTCTATAATCATTTTGATGGTCTTATCGTCTCTGAGAAAGTCGGTTATGCCAAACCTGACAGCAGGATATTTGATCAGGCATTTAAAGAAGCATCTTATCCGGAAAAAGAGCAGGTGTTGATAATAGGTGATAGCCTGACTTCCGATATCAAGGGAGGTTTGCTCTATGGAATTGATACTTGCTGGTATAATCCCGAAGGAAAAGCCGCTGATAAAGAGATCACACCTGACTATGATGTCCGTTCATTTGAGGAACTTGAAAAACTGCTTTCAAAAAAAGTTTTGTGAATAACTTTGACAGCCTCTTCTCTATCTTTTCTATCGACAACGCAATAGGCAGCTGAGTCTGAAGCCCCGAGGGAAACTATTTTAAGATCAATTCCCTGTTCTGCAACGGCACCGATCATCTTATAAGCAAGCCCCTGGGAATGGATCAGACCTTCTCCTACAAGGGCAATAATAGAAAGGTCGTCCTGGGGGATGACAGATGTAATTGTATGAGGCGTATTATTTTCCAACAGGGTTACAGCTCTGTGCAAGTCGGGAGATTCGAGATAGATATTGATTGCTGTTTGGGAAGTCACAACAGATTTTATATTGATTCTGTTGGCATCGAACATAGATGTGACTTTTGCCAGAATCCCCTCCTTGATCCCTACACCGGCACCTTCCAGCTTTAATATAGCGAAGCTATCGCTGTAGGTCACACTTTTCAAATCTGAAGAATTCCCATTTCCCGAAGAGCAAATAACTGAAAGAGGATCAATAATACCTGCATTGTTGATATTGAAAATACGCACAGGTATTTCATTGTGCAGTAGAGGTTCAACTGTTCGCGGGTGTAAAATTTTTGCACCAAAATAAGAAAGCTCTGCTGCTTCATTATAGGTCAGTTTTTTAATCTTTCGCGCATTGGGAATCAATCGGGGATCTGCAGACATATAACCATTTACATCTTTCCAAACGTCGAGTGACTCTGCATCGATACAGCTTGCAATTGCTGCTGCAGAGTAATCACTTCCACCTCTTCCCAATAGATTCACTTTTCCATCGTCGGAAACACCGTAAAACCCGGGAACTATAAACACTCTATCTTTATGAAGCGCTTTTTTAACTTTATCAGAAGACTTTTCAAAATCAATAGAAGCATTCCTGAATGCTCCGTCTGTGACCAGACCAATATCTTCAGGCATGGCTTCAACAGCATCAATATCGTGATTTCGAAGAATGAGAGTCAGCATCAGAGAACTTAATTTTTCACCGTAACTGAGTACTTTATCTTCAACAAATTCGGGGATTTCTCCAATATAATGAATTCCCAGCAAATATTTTTCCAGTTCTTCAAGACGCTCTTTTATCTTTGTATAAGCATCAGAACGGATTTCCTCATCATCAATATTTTCCTCAAGAGTTTCTCTTTTCATATTTTTCAGATAGTTGATCATTGAAGTTATATGTTTATCATCGCGGCGGACTGTTTCCAGACCCTCAGTCAGAAAGTTCGTAATTCCGTAAAAAGCAGAAACGACTATTACAAGAGATCTGTCATAGCCTTTTATTGTTTTGATGATTTTCTGAATATCCTCTTTGCTTTTTAAGTTGGATCCACCGAATTTCACAACGATTTTTTTCATCTTTATCTCCTGTCTGAACTGAAAAAGGGTGCAATTAACGAATAAATATGATGAAAATAAAACGAAAATCATATATTTTATCTTCTCATTTGCTGATTGCGGCAAAAATGATCAATATTTTATAAAAAATAATTACGAAAAAGCTTGCCAATCCTTTAAAGTACGTTATCATAACTTTATAGAAAATGTAACAGCTTCCGGAGGATAAAAAATATTGAAAAAAGTCAAAGCCTTTGATTTCAGGACAGTGCTGCTTCTTGCTTTCATTTTAGGGGTTTCAATATTATATGGAAATGTAATGGGTCTTGCCAATTTCTTTTCAACTATTATGGCAACAGCCCATGACCTGCTGATCAATACAGTGTTGTTTATTATCTCCATTACTGTTTTGGCCGGGGCTTTTGGAAGCTTTCTTTCTGAATTCGGAATCCTTTCGCTGTTAAATAGAGTTCTGGCTCCCGGAATCAAGCTTTTATGGAAATTACCAGGTTGTTCAGCGCTTGGAGCCATAAGTACTTATGTATCTGATAATCCGGCAATTATTGCTCTCTCGAAAGATGAGAGTTTTATAGAATATTTTGAAGACTATCAGAAACCGGCATTGGCTAATTTCGGAACTTCCTTCGGAATGGGTCTGGTTGTAACGGCATTTATGATGTCTCAAGGATATTTCAAAGAGGCTTTGATCGGAAACCTGGGTGCAATTCTCGGATCGGTAGTATCAACCAGAGTAATGCTCAGATTCACCAGGAAAGAGTTTTCTATTGAAAAAGGTCATAAACCATTAAAAGATAATCCCGAATCTTACAAATACAGAACGATTCGTGAGGGGAACCTATTCCAGAGAGTTCTCGATTCACTTCTTGAAGGTGGTAAAAACGGCCTGGAAATCGGTGCTCAGATTGTTCCCGGTGTACTGATAATCTGTACCATGGTTCTTATGATGACTTTTGATGGAGGAGCGGGCGGTTACGATGGAAGTGCTTATCAGGGCATTGCCATACTCCCGAAAGTCGGTGAATTCTTAGCCTGGCCGTTAAAATGGCTTTTTGGTTTTACTTCTCCTGATGCAATTGCTTTTCCGATTACAGCATTGGGCGCTGTTGGAGCTGCTCTTGCACTTATTCCGAACTTTCTTGCAGAAGGTTTGATTACAGGAAATGATATTGCAGTCTTTACAGCCATAGGAATGTGCTGGTCCGGTTATCTGTCGACTCATATAGCTATGATGGATTCCCTTGGATTCAGAAACCTGACACAGAAAGCAATATTGTCCCATACTATTGGCGGGATTGCTGCAGGTGTTTTCGCCCATTATTTATTTGTGTTATTTCTCGGATAATTTTATCCGTAAAATATATCTCTTCATTTATTACAATTTTACACTGTTTATCACCCTCTGAAGTTTTCAGAGGGTGATTCTTTTTTTGTCAGACTAAGTTCGGGATCCCGAAACTACGTTTCGCCCGAATTATCTTTTTGCAGTTGAGCAATCTATCCGTTACATTATAACTATGAAAAAGATTCTCAAAACAATTTATATTCTCATCATAGCAGTTATTTCTATCGCCGTTATCTATACAGCCGGTTATAGAACCGTTTTTTATATACTCAACAACAGATCCGTAAGCAGTGGCGATCAGGTTGATTTTTCCGGGTATGGTTCCGGGATAAGCTGGATTAACAAAAACAATAAAAAAACCTTATTTTTTATTCCATCTTCTGAGGAAATGGCATCTGAAAAATTATATGGCTCATGGTTGAATGGAATCTATGAAGAATTATCTGTAAATGTAATCATCCCGCCATTTGATATTGAAGGAAAAACCCCTTATCTTCTTGGGGAAAATGAATCCGTTTCAAGAAGAATCGATATGATTACCTATTTGTATAAATTATATAGTGAACAAATGGATGAAAAACACTCGATTACGATTGTGACGACCGGTGATGGTTCTCTGGCGGCACTGGAGCTGACAAAGAGATTCTCCACCATGGATAAGCTTATACTAATATCGCCTGTTCACACTTCTCTTGCAAGAAGAGGCGGTACTCTTTTTCACAAACTGGAAGGCCTTCCTGTGGTTCATTACATGATTCCCTGGCTCATTGACTCTTATGGCAAAAGCAGAGTGGGGTCTTACGATATCTTAAATGATAATCTCAATGCACAATTCAGTAATCAATTTCATTTGTTCTACCCGGAATTTATGAATTTGGCTTATAGTAGGATATTAAAGAAAAAGACCGCTATAGTGATGAATGATCTCAGTGAAGTCCAGTCAAACCGTTTTTTTATAATTTACGGAGATGATGACCTTTCTTATGGTCTTGAAGGTTTTGAGCGGATGGGTGATCAACTTGATAAGAGTGGAAGCGAAGTTTCCATTATGAGAATACCACAGTCGGGAAGGATGATTTTATTTGATAATGGAAGAGATCAGATAATTGATTTAGTAAGCATACTTCTACAATAAATTCATTTGTGTTATATTATTACTCATTCTTTTAATTGAGTGCGATATTGGAGATAGAATGGGTAAAGAAGATAACATAATTATCGATGAAAATGAAAAAACAAAAAAAGGTCCTGATTTCATCAGACAGATCATTAATTCTGATCTTGAATCCCGAATAAACGGCACAAGGGTTCACACCAGATTCCCACCGGAACCGAATGGGTACCTTCATATCGGCCATGCAAAATCTATCTGTTTGAATTTTGGAATTGCCGAAGATTATGAAGGTGGTGTCTATAACCTCCGTTTTGATGATACGAATCCGGAAAAAGAGGATACTGAATACGTTAATGCTATAAAAGAGGATATACAATGGCTGGGTTTTGATTGGAAAGAACAGCTCTTTTTTGCCTCCGATTATTTTGATAAATTTTATGAATTCGCTCTGGAACTTGTGAACAGTGGCAAGGCATATGTCGATAGCCTCAGTGCAGAAGAGATCCGCGAATATAGAGGTACACCGACAAAACCGGGAAAAAACTCTCCCTACCGGGATAGAACTATTGAAGAAAATCTTGAGATGCTTGAGAACATGAAAAATGGTAAGTATAAAGATGGGGAACACATATTGAGAGCCAGGATTGATATGGCTCATGCTAATATGAATATGAGAGACCCTGCCATTTACAGAATCAAGAATGCAAGCCATCACAGAACTGGTGATAAATGGCATATTTATCCCATGTATGATTTTGCTCATGGATATGAAGATGCTATTGAAGGGATAACCCATTCAATCTGTACTCTTGAATTTGAAAATCACAGACCTCTTTATGATTGGTTTCTCGATAATGTTTCAGCACCATGTCATCCCAAACAGATAGAGTTTGCAAGACTCAATCTCAGTCATACCGTTATGAGCAAGAGATACCTTCTCGAACTCGTAAAATCAAAACTGGTTGATGGCTGGGATGATCCCCGCATGCCGACGATTTCAGGTTTAAGAAGACGGGGTGTGAGTTCAACGGCTATTAGAAAATTCGCAAAAGAGATCGGCGTTTCCAAAGTGAACAGCCTTATCGATATGAATTTTTTCTATTACATCATCAGAGAAGAGATGAATGAAACTGCTGATAGAGTCATGGCTGTCCTCGATCCTTTAAAAGTAGTTATTACCAATTATGAAGAGGGGAAAACCGAAGAATTTGATGCCGATAACAACCCTCAGGTTGAAAACTGCAGCACAAGAAAAATTCCATTCTCCCGGGAAATCTATATTGAACGGGATGATTTCATGGAAGATGCTCCCAAAAAATTCTTCAGACTGGCACCGGGAAGAGAAGTCCGTTTAAAACATGCCTATTTTCTGACCTGCAACGATGTTGTTAAAGATAGTGAGGGCAATATAACCGAACTCCACTGTACGGTTGATCCTGAAACGAGAGGCGGGAATGCACCGGATGGAAGAAAAGTAAAGGGAACTATACACTGGGTCTCTGCAGAGTTTGCCATCAATGCAGAGGTTCGCTTGTATGATCATTTATTCACTCTTGAAGATATGTCCGATATGGAAGAGGGGAAAGAGTATAATGACTATCTTAACCCCGATTCGCAGATTATCATGCAGAATTGTAAAGTGGAACCCTCACTGGCAAATGTAGAACCGGGTAAACCTTATCAGTTCATGAGAAAAGGGTATTTCAGTGCCGATTCCAAGTATCACAGTGCTGATAAGCCTGTTTTCAATAGAGTAGTAGCCCTGAAGGATTCATGGGCTAAAATGAATAAAAAATAATATCACAGCCCCGGTTTTCCGGGGCTTATTGGTTTATAACTTACTATAGGCAACAGCTGTCTTCGCAGCCAGTTCCGCGTTGCTGTATACTAGTTGAATATTTGAATCGAGACTGTCTCCACCTGTCAGCTCTGCTACCCTGGCAAGTAGAAAGGGAGTTGATTCTTTTCCTTTAATTCCTTTTTCTTTTAACTCGGAAAGAGCTTTGTTGATAGCATTGTTGATAACAGATTCTTCCATGGAGTACTTTTTCGGTATAGGATTGGCAATGACTGCACCACCCTTTAATTTCAGATCCCATTTTGTCTTCAATACCGATGCTATTTGCTCTGCACTGTCCATTCTGTAATCTACTTCGAAACCGCTATGAGGTGTATAGAACGCCGGCATCTCTTTTGTACCGTAGCCGATAACCGGAACTCCGTTTGTTTCCAGGTATTCCAGTGTGAGCCCGATATCGAGGATTGATTTAGCTCCTGCACAGAAGACGGCAACATCCGTACGGGCAAGCTCCTGGAGATCTGCAGAAATATCAAATGTTTTTTCCGCTCCCCTGTGAACTCCCCCGATTCCACCAGTTGCAAACATTCTAATTCCTGCCATGGCTGCAATAATCATTGTTGAAGCAACCGTTGTTGCACCGTCTTTACCGGAAGAGGCTATAAAAGGAATATCTCTGCGACTGACTTTAGTCACTTTCTGTCCGGCTTTTCCGAGATAATCCAGTTCTTCAGGAGATAATCCTGCTTTTAATTTCCCTTTAATAATAGCAATAGTTGCAGGAACAGCTCCGTTTGTTCTTATGATATTTTCGACTTCCCTTGCTGTTTCCACATTCTGCGGGTAGGGCATGCCATGTGAGATTATTGTCGATTCCAGAGCAACTACCGGTTTTCCCTTATCTATTGCCTCCAGAACTTCGCTATTGATTTCCAGATATTTATTCATCAATTCTTTCCTTCATTATTTTTTCTATGTTGGGTATTGTCAAATCCCTGTTAATTGTATTTGTATTGAGCACAGTCAGTTCTGAAACAGCAGATGCAAATCTCAGAGTTTTTTCGATGGAAAACCCGTTATTATGAGAATAGGCAAGAGCCGCAGTAAAAGCATCACCTGCTCCTGTTGTATTGACTGCATTTACGGCATTGGTCTTATGTATAAAATGCCGATCTTTATCACAGTAGAAGATCCCTTTATCTCCCAGAGTCAGGAAAACTCTTTCCACTCCTTTATTGAGAAGAACTTCTGCGGCTTTCTTCATATCTGTTTCAGAGTTGATTGATAATCCCGAAAGAATTTCCGCTTCTATTTTATTTGGTTTTATTGTGTGAAAATCACCTATATTTTCTCTAATTTTTATAGCTTTTGCAGTTGATACGGTATCAAAAAAAATATCCATATGCCTGTATTTATCAGTTATATATCTAATAACTGTTTCAGGAAGGTTGGCATCGATAATAAGTAGTGAAGCGCCGTTGATAACTCTATGATTTTTTTCAATATAACTTTTATCAAAATGATCCATAATGGACATGGCTGATATGGCGGAGATCATCTCTTTCTTTTCATCTAGAATTGCGAGATAAGTGGATGTCTGGCATTGATCAAGGGTGATAGCATAATTCATATCTATTCCAGCTGTTCTGCATTCAGACATGAGTTGTTTTCCGTATATGTCATCTCCAAGAAGAGTCAGGAGTTTTACAGAAGATCCGAGTCTTGCCAGATTTTCAGCGATATTTCTTCCTACGCCACCTGCTGAAAGTGTCACTGTTCCGGGATTTGAGTCCCTGCTGATAAAATTTGCTGTCGGTGAACCTGAAATATCCATATTGGCACCGCCGATAACGACAATGTAGGGATCTTCACGAAGAATATATCCCTTGCCTTTTATATACCCTTTTTCTGTAAGGTTCATTATGTGCCCGGCAACTGCCGAGCGGCTGATTCCAAGTTTTGTTGAACACTCTTTCTGACTTATCAGAGGATTTTCCATAATTAATTGAAGAACCTCTTCTTCTCTTTTAGTCATACATACTCCAAACACATGTTAGTGTCGCCAACATGTGTTTGTATTGTAAGAGTAATTATGTCCTATGTCAATAAAAGATCACTTAACTGATAACTTTCAGTTCTTTCCCGATTTTGATAAAAGCTTCGAGAGCTTTATCCAGGTCCTCACGGGAATGAGCCGCGGAAATCTGGGTTCTTATCCTGGCTTTTCCTCTTGGAACAACAGGGAAGGCAAATCCGATAACATAAATTCCCTTTTCCAGAAGTCTGTCAGCCATTTTTAAAGCCAGTGGTTCGTCATATAACATGACCGGAATAATCGCCGTATTTCCCGGTACAACATCAAAACCGGCTTCCACTATTTTCTTCTTGAAATAAGCGGCATTAGAGCGGGTTTTTTCTGCAAGTTCATTGGATTTGCTGAGAATATCAATGACTTTGGAAGTCGCACCAACAATAGCAGGAGCTACAGTATTGGAAAAGAGGTAAGGTCTTGATTTCTGTCGTAGCATTTCAATAATCTCTTTCCTTCCCGACGTACATCCGCCGTTTCCGCCACCCATGGCTTTCCCAAAGGTAGTCGTGATTATATCAACTCTTCCCATAACATTGCAGTGTTCCGCTGTTCCCTTTCCTTTTTCACCTATATAACCAGTGGCGTGGGAATCATCTACCATCACCAGAGCATTGTATTTTTCTGCCAGGTCACAAATAACATCAAGGCGGGCGATATCTCCATCCATTGAAAATACACCGTCAGTAACGACAATTCGATATCTTGCCCCCGATGCTTCTTTAAGAGCTCTTTCTAGATCTTCCATATTGGAGTGTTTATATCGGTATCGTTCAGCTTTGCATAATCTGACACCGTCTATTATAGATGCATGGTTTAATTCATCGGAAATAATGGCATCTTCTGCAGTTAATAAAGGTTCGAAAACTCCACCGTTCGCATCAAAAGCGGCACAGTACAAAATTGTATCTTCTGTACCGAGAAAATCAGAAACTTGTTTTTCAAGATCTTTGTGAATATCCTGAGTTCCGCAGATAAATCTGACAGAAGATAAACCATAACCTCTGTGTTCCATAACGTCCTGAGCTGCTTTAATTACTTCTTTATTTCCAGCCAGACCAAGATAATTATTGGAACAGAAATTTAAAACTTCCGCTCCTGTTGAAACTGAGATCCGGGCATTCTGGGGGGATGTAATAATCCTTTCTTTTTTGTAAAGTCCCTGGTTTTTCAACTCAGTAAAAGTATTCTGCAAATCTTCTTTCATTTTTCCGAACATAATTGTTTCCTTTAATATTTTTTTTAATTTATTCGTCGAGCCTTCATCCTCAACGAATACAGATACCTTGCAGCTTGCTGCAGGTGTCTTCATTGTGTATATTCTAACATAAAAAAACGGTAGTACAATATTAAAAGGAGTCTGTTCGTGCTTGGTGTTTATGATGATGTAAGAGGCTGGTATGATTCCCTGAAGGAAAATGAAAAGCTTTTATTATGGCAATTGTTTTCCGGTTATTTGAATAACAATGAACTGACTTTATGTATGTCTGAAGTGCGCAAAGGAAAAGATGATTTATTTGAAATTCATTATAAACATGGTTATCTTGATAAATATCAGATATATTTTCATCAGATTATAAGAAAAATCAGTGATATGGGAGAAGATAATGGAAGGAACAGTTGAAGATCAGGATCCAATGGAACAGGTTTTATGGGATTCATGGAAAATCCTTCTGATTAGAGGGTTTTTTATCAGTCTGATTGGATTGATTCTGGTTATTCGTCCCTCTGCCGGTCTGGCATTTACGGCAATTTCTTTTGCTCTTTTTATTGCAATTGACGGAATCACTCAGCTCGTAGTTGGTTTCAAAATGAATAATGCTTCCAAACTCTGGTGGGGATCTGTTATCAGAGGTGTACTTGAGATCATTATTGCCGCAGTTATTATTTCACACCCAAAGGGATTTGGAGAATTCGGAGCTTCTGCCCTGCTTGTTATTCTGGGAATAGTATTGATAATTTCGGGAATTGTAGACTTCCAATTCAGAAAGATAAAAGGCGGAATATTCAGCTCCATTATCCTTTTTATTATGGGACTTTTACTTCTGTCGGCACCTTTATTTACTGTTTCTTTTATTTTGAGAATAATTGGTATTTCTTCGCTTGCTGCGGGAACTGCCAGAATCTTCAGAGCTATTCAGTATAGAAAAAAAGCTAATTAACCTTCATAAGAAGCAGGGTCTGATCATCATGCTGGTTGGTTCCTGTCGTAAATGTGTCGAGGGTTTTTCTTATCTCAGCAGTTAAATCTACAGGGTTCATAGATGCATTTCTCTTTATTATAGAAAGCAGTCTGTTTGTAGAGAACTCTTCTCCTTCAACATTTCTAGCTTCATTGAGACCATCAGTAAAAAGAACCAGGTAATCTCCATCACCGACCTGAAATCTTTTATGTCCGAACTCAGTATCAGCTTCCAGTCCGAGAGGCAATCCATCAGTATCGAATTTTATAAATTTATCTCTTGCCGCTCTATACACATAGAGTGGGTGATGGGCTCCATTGGTATAAGAAACTACCTTTTCCTGATTATCAAATATAAACAAACCGATTGTAGCAAAGTGATCAATACCGAGCCTGGCTGTCAGCAGATTGTTGAGCAGAGTCACTACATTTCTGGCATTGTGAGTTTTTGATGTTATCAGCCGCAAAATCGTCCGGATCATGATCATTACCAGAGAGGCTGGAACTCCTTTTCCGGCTACATCACATACGGTGATAAGAATTTTGTTATCATCGAGCTGAAAGGCATCATAATAGTCTCCACTAATCCCTTTTGCCGCTTCGGAATATGCATGGATAGATGCATTCTTCATCATGGGAAGTTTTTCCGGTAGCAGGTTTTTCTGGATATCCGAAGCAACATCCAATTCTTTCATAAGTTCATGTCTTGAGAGAAGTTCCTGATACTTGTTTAGATTATCCAGTGCCATAGCGGAATACTCACCATATGAACGCAGGAAAGAATAATCGAGGTCGGAAAAATATTTGTTCTCAGAAGTATTGCAGACACCGAGAATCCCAAGAAGCCTGTTTCCTACAAGTAGTGGTATGAGTACCATTGAACTGATAAACAATTCATCTTCGGGATTTTTATTGTGAGGAAGCCTGTCATCATCCGAAGAATTTCGGATGTAAACAGAATCTCCTGATGATCCAACTTCACCTATCAATCCATCGCCCACATCTATAGTAAGTGATTTGAAATAGGCAATTGTATTGTCTTTTCTGTTACTAACTTTTTTGGATATCTGGAAAGGGGGAGGGAAATAGCCCGAAATATTTGAAACAACAAGCTTTTTGGATTCTTCATCAATCGTAAACATGACACCGGCCTCAGCATTTACACTGTCTATACCGAGTTCAACCATATTGTCAATAAATCCCTGCTGGTCAAGATCGATGGATATCGAGTTTCCGATATCTCTCATAACATCTCGCAGAGAATCCATTTTCTGCCACAATGTATCTGTAAACATTTCGAAATTAGTTGTCAGATTTCCAAATTCATCTTTAGATTTTATCTGCAATTTTGCTGAAAAATCCCCATTAGCCAGTTTCGCTATATAAATCTCCATTTTTTTAATATTAATGGTTGTCTGCCTTGAGAACAGTGTACTTATTATAACAATAAAGGCCAGAATTACACCGATTAACTGTATAGATTCGACTCTTCTCTGAACAATGAATTTACTGATTTCCTCATCTATCTGTGTAAGAACATAATTAAAAAGATTATCAATTTCAAAAACAGCACTATCAATCAGTCTCATATTTTCTTCAATCTCAGTAAAATCTGCGAGAAGGGCAGGGTTTTTTAATTCACCAGTAAGAAGTTTTTCATAAAGATCGATTATACTCGTATCGGCACTATCAATTAATTTGAGGTCCTGATTGTTGATGAGTATATTCAGCCTGATATTTATAGGTTTGTAATAATCGTTGAATACAATATCCCATTCACCGGAAATCTCATCGAGAGTGTTTCTGATTCTTCCGCTCAGTTCATTGATTGTTTCATCTGATGTAAAATCTTTCAATTCTGTATAGAAAATGCTATATGCGGAAATCCATTCTTCATAAGTATCTTCTATTAAGTTTTCACTGGATATAAACTGGGCACTCTTCAGGGATAACTCATTCTGGAGAGAGAGCAATTTTGTTCCCTGAAGTTCTACTGCCTTGAGATTCATTGAATCCTGGAACCTCGTATATATGAGGAATGTTGCTGCAAGGAATCCCAAAACAACAATAAAACCTATAGAAAAGAGTTTGCTTCTTATTTTCATCTCTTAACCCTCGTACTTCATTAACAATAGAGACTGATCATCATAGAGATTGGAACCTCTCAGGAATATCTCCATCTCTTCGCCGATTATTTCTGAAATTTCATCAGCATTCTTTTCGGCATATTTTTTTATCTCTCTGAAAAGTGTTTTTGAACTGAATTCATTTCCGTGAATATTTCTGGCCTCAGTGATTCCGTCTGTAAAAATTGCGGCAATATCTCCTGAGTTGAGTTTAATTTTCTGCTGAGGATAAACAGTATCTTTTTCAACACCTACAGGAAGACCCTCTGTATTGAAATTGACAAATCGGCCATTTTCTCTGCGGAAAATATGCAAAGGAAGATCTGCGGCGTTGGAAAATGTCAGTTCTCCTGTTTTGTTATCGATGATAGCGATACCCATTGTGGCATACTGGTCACTGCCCACTTTTCCGGATATATTGCTGTTTAACATGGTCAGCATTGTTCCCGCATCGCGGTCAGGCTGTGCAATTACTCTCAGAATTGTTCTGATCATAACCATTACAAGAGCTGCAGGAATCCCTTTTCCGGCAACATCACATACTACAACTGCTGTTTTACTTTCAGATATATTGAATATGTCGTAATAGTCTCCACTGATCCCTTTTGCTGTATTGTGAAAAGTTGAGATCTGCAGGTTTCGATAACGGGGCATTTTTTTCAGTCTTAATCCCTGTTGAATCTCAGTGGCGATGGATAGCTCTCTGGATAACTCGAATTTTTCTTTGAGCTCTGTATATTTATAGCGGTTATCTATAGAAAGGGCAGTATATTCACCAAAAGTTTTCATATTGGTAAAACTCAAGTCGGAAAAATAGTCATATGGTTCTGTTTTCGCCAGTGCAAATACACCGAGGACATTATTGGATACGAGCAGTGGAATAGCCATAAAAGAACTTATGTGCAGTGGATCATTTGACCATCTGCTGGGAAGTTCTTTTGATTTCTCTACCTGCTTGACGAAAACAGCTTCTCCGGTACTGGCCACCTTGCCAATAATATTTTCACCGGGAACTATACTTTTCTCATTAAAAAATTTGTAGGCTCTCGCTGAATCCTGGCTCATCGCTGTAGAAACAGGATAAGGGGGAGGGAAGTATCCGCTGACGAAAGCGGGATTGAGGATATTTTCTTCAGAATCATATAAAAATATTGCTCCCGCATCAGCATCGGAGTTGGTGATCGCAAGATTCAGTATCTCTTTCTCAACTGTCTGGATATCGTCCATCTCACCACCAATTCCCGCCATCTCTTTCATAATAGTACGAACGGCATCGAGTCTGGCCCAAAGCATTTCGGTAAAGGAATTAAAGTTTTCAGATAGAGTTTTGAATTCGTCACTACTCTTAATATTCAGCTTCACGTTAAAGTTTCCTGCTGTAACCTGCTTGGCTGTGCTTTCAACGAGCTTTACTTGTCTGGATAACCCTCCGGCATACATGAATGCGACAATCATAGCAGCAACAATGACGAGTGATAAAATGATAGCTACTAATATAAATGTAAAATTGATTCTTCGTTCTATCTCTACAGAAATATTAAAAATCAAAATTTTCACAATTGTCGTATAACTGATTAATTCACGTTCTACAATTTTTTCAAAATTTGTGAACTTTTCAAGAAGCCTGATTTCTTCAGGATCCAGTAATAGATTTAAATCGGAATTTTTAGAAGCATATGAAAATGTGAACTGCCCGATTTTACTCTTAAGATTATTTCCAGAAACATCTTTTATTCTTTCAGAAAATTCATTAATACTTGAATCTTTTATACTTTCCCATCTATTTGTAAGATTTAAAATATCTGTCGTCAGTTTCTTACCGATCAGATCAATGTTTGGATTTTCATTCAATTGCTGCAGATATGATGAATAAGTGGATATGGATAAATTCCAGTAGGACTCCATTTCCATAAAGTTATATCTTGAATTTACAAGTGCCGAAGTTCGATAGTTTATATTATTGAGCTTGTTCAGTACTTTTTCAGATTGTATTTCTATATTTTTCAGCATAGTAATATTGTGTAAAAGCACAAAGAACAGGGCAATTGCAATTATAAATGCGGCTGCTGTGGATAACTCCATAATAAGCATTTTCTGCCGGATTCTCATCAGATTCTCCAATAGTATTTGATATTAAATTTTTAGAATAAGATTAGCTTAGACTTTAAGGATTCTACCATATCTTCTGTTCTATAGGAAATGAAAAAATATTCTACTTTCTTAAGACCACGCTTATATGTTAGATTTTGATTCATTATGAAAAAGACTATACTTATCCTTTTATTCCCCATATTTCTCATATCCTGTTCCCGAGAGAAGTTTGAAGCTCATTCAGAAAACCAGTTCCTAATGGGAACAGTCTGCATCATCACTCTTTATAACGGCGAATCTCTGGATATTTTTAACAATGCTTTTAAAGTAATTGAAGAAGAAGACCTTTTAATGAGTCTTCAGAAAGGGAATAGCGAACTTTCCAGGCTTAATTCATCTTCGGGAATAAGCGCTGTTTCCGTATCAGAGGATACGTTTAATGTAATCCGTTCATCTTTAAATTATTCAAAAATTTCCAGAGGTGCTTTTGATCCCACGATAGCTCCACTGGTTGAACTCTGGGGAATTGGAGAGGGACATGATGGCCGGGTTCCCCCTTCCGATGAAATCGAATCTATGAAAAACCTGACAGATTACAGAAAAGTAGAGCTTTCAGATAATAAAGAAGTATTTCTCAAAGACCGGGGCATGAAAATCGATCTCGGTGGTATCGCCAAAGGTTATATCGCAGATAAAGTAAAAGAATTCTTAGTCTCCAACAATGTAAAACAGGGAATTATCAATCTCGGTGGCAATATTGTTGTTATTGGTAGTAAACCGGGAAAACAGCCATGGAAAATTGGAATACAGAATCCCTTTGAATCCCGTGGAAATCACATAGGAATTGTCGAAGTCATAGATAAAACAATTGTGACTTCGGGAATATACGAAAGGTTTTTTTATTCTGAAGGAAAGAGATACCATCATATACTTGATCCCGAAACGGGATACCCCGTCGAGAATGATCTGGCTTCAGTTACAATAATCTCAGAGATGTCGATTGATGCCGATGCCTTATCTACTTCTCTGTTTGTTCTGGGAGTGGAAGAGGGTATTGAGCTTATTGATTCTATTGATAATTCGGAAGCCGTTTTTATCACAAAGGAAAAAAATGTAATATATTCTTCCGGTGCAGCTGAAATATTTACTCTAAATGATGATACATACAGTGAAATCAGCTTCAATCAGTACAAATCTATTTCTTTGCAATAGCAATTAACCGCTTGGCATTCTGGTCGTATAGAGAGCCGTCATAATCTCCAAAGAATTCGATTGATTCAAATCCGGCTTCTGTTAATAATCCTGCGAGCTCCAGCGCCGAGAATATTCTATGTCGGAAAACAGCATCTTTTTCAACGCCCTCTTTTAAAAAGATCCAGCGGGTTTCCAGTTCAGTCCAGTTCAGATTGATGGAATACTCAACCATAATCTTAAAATCATCATATTCATACCAGAAGCAATCTCTGAAATCCTTGGCGATAATCTCTTTTCCGGTGCACTCAATTATAAATTTACCACCTGTTTTCAGAGACTCAAAGATATTCTTAAAATAGACCAGGTCATCTTCGGGATCTTCAAAATAACCGATGGAATTGTAGAGATTCGTTGCGCAGTCAAAACTTTCTTTACGAAGGAAATTGAGAATATCCTCTTCTACAAATTCAATTTTCAGTCCTTTCTCATGGCTTCTCTCCACAGCTGTTTTCAAGTAGGGAGCCGTAACATCAACCCCGGTCACTTTCATCCCTCTGTCTGCAAATATGATTGAATGCCTTCCCTGGCCGCAGCAGCTGTCCAGTACAGAATCTCCCGGTTTCAGATCAGATAACATGATCAGGTTATCTATCTCATATGCCGCGGAATTGATCCTTTCCCTATCAAACATGACAGGTCCGTAAGTAACCCAGAAATCATCATCATAATACCACTTTTTATTCATTAAAAACCTCGAAATACCGAAAATATTGGATATAAGTCGACTGTACGATATATTAAATTATACTTAGAGAAAGATGTAAAATCCGTAAGGAGGATTATACAATGAAAAAAATCACAGCTATTGTCATATTTATTATATCGGCACTGGCAGCTTTTGCACAGACTGTTCATTCATCAGGTGATAATGCATTCAATCTGTATTCAATTCAGAGTTTGGGAGGCGGTGTGCATGTCACAGATATGGATACTCCCCATAACACTATGTACAATCCTGCCTCAGCAGCAGGATTTCAGAGAACTACTGCTGATCTGAATTACATCAATCTTCAGGGATTGGGCACAATTACAGGTGCCGGACATGCCATTAATGGTGCCATGTCTTTTCCCACCAAATACGGAGTCCTCACAGGATCTCTGCGATGGATTGGAACAAACGGATTAATTAACTCTGTAATGGATTACGGAAATATGTTCCAGGGGAATTTTACATTTTCAAAAGAGCTCTATTCTGATTTCTATCTGGGAGCCGGAACAACAATCACAGTGGGGAGCTCATATGGAGTGGCCACGAATGTCGATTGGGGACTCGGGCTTAATCTCGGTTTTATCCACATGCCCGGTACTCTGGGATTTATGAAGAACTTCAAGTGGGGGATGACACTTGCCAATATGGGTAAAGGTTATGGTGATGCCGGTGTCGGTTATGGATATGATGAAGCCATTCCCGGGAACTTCACTCTTGGAATGGGCGCACAATTTGATCTTATAGATAAAGATAAATTTGTCTGGACAGTGGAAGCTGATGTGAGAACACCTACTTTTACTGATCTTAAATTTGATATAGGTACAGACATATTGATAGGGAATCTTGTCAATATCGATTCATCGGTATCTCTCTCTCTCCGCGATGCCATTGCCGGTGAAATAGGGACTTTAATTCCCTCTGTAGGTATTTCTGTAAAAATCCCTTTGGGCAGCAAAGAGGGATCCGGTGTGCTGGGTTCAAGTGAAATGAATGTGAACATTGCCGCAGCACCGCTTTATGATGGAGTCTGGGCATTTGGCGGCGGTCTTACAATACCTTTTGGAGTAGTAGATGAGAATCCTCCGAAACTTATTGTAGAATTTGATAAAACTCAGTATATTTCTCCCAACTTTGATGGGACACAAGATGAACTCATCATCCCTTTCACAGTAGAAGATGAGCGCTATATCAAGGGTTATTCCCTGATAATAAGAAATGACGATGGCCTAATCGTCAAAGAGATATACAATAAAAATGAACGGCCGGAAAATGAAACGATAAAAAATCTCTTCGGCAGAATCGTTTCGGCAAAAGAGGGCACTTCTGTTCCTCAGTCATTTCGATGGGACGGAAAAGCTGATTCAGGAGAAATGGTTCCCGATGGAAAATATGATTTTACTATAGTTTTCTGGGATGATAACCTCAATTATACAGAGCCATATCCGGGAGTATTTATTATCGATACAATCGCCCCGGAAATAAAATTAGAGCAGATAGAAGGTACAGATCTTATTTTCTCTCCAGATGGTGATGGCAATAAAGATACAATTCAGTTTTCTCAGTCTGGATCAGAAGAATCGGAATGGAAGGGAACAATAACCGATGCCGCAGGCAATATTGTAAAAGAATTTATTTGGTACGGCACAATTGATAACGCTATATGGGAT